>JAABUP010000289.1_pt1 | contig 113537 bp, 173 predicted proteins | sample 5559201 | NCBI WGS metagenome assembly JAABUP01 (sample SAMN10711887, study PRJNA513373) | rock metagenome | isolation source: Antarctica rocks | place: Antarctica
AAGTCACTATAGTTACCTAGCCTACTCATAGCCTCTGCATCTCTAGCCCACGCTACTCGACCGGCACTTAACTCGGCTACACCCACGCGTGTCCTCGAGTTATTCCAGCCAAGTTCGACCACGGTAGCCCAACTTTGCCGAAGCTCAGACGACCGTCGCCGATTACAGGAGCTGAGCGTCGGGCCTATTTGCTGGTCGACGTAGCACCGTGACAATTACATTGCTTGGCCAATACCTGCCTGCATCATGTGTTGACTCCATTTATCTACATTGTTCACTCCTGCAAGGTCAATCTTCAATATCAAGTCATTGTTCATCATGATCAGGGGGGTTGATCTTGCAGAGGCTGTACCCGGGCGGCAGATACCCCTTGCGGGTCAGCACATCCTGAAGGACTTTGATCTCTTGCTGTTTGATCCACATTTTGGTACCAGAAAGGTTGGTTCTCTGTATCTGGCTTTCGAAGTCATCCAGGTAAGACAATAGCCTGGTGTGTCTATCCACTCCACGAGTGGCTGAGCCGAGAGGTCTTGGGCGAAGTAACGATGGATTATTTTGATCGTTGAAAGGAGGATCAAATGCTATGAATTGTGGGAGCTTATATACCTTTTGCCACTGGGTCCGTCCCAGTACCCGTCCTCTGTCCCGATGAATCCGGACAGGTGGTTTAGAGCCTAAGACAGCTGTCTCTGTGCTTGAGACATGTGTCCCGGTGCTTCAGACATGTGTCCCTGTGGTTCAGACATATGTCCCCATGCCTAACTCACACGTCTCCATGCGTGATACATGTGTCTCCAATTTGACATCCTTCTTAATGCTGGAAACACCCGTCTTGATGCTCTGGTATGTCTCAAGGCGAGTCATGTGTCCCGTGTGATTGGGCCGAAGACTCGGGTCATGCATATGACTCATTGAACGGGGTCATGACACTCCAAAATCCAAGCTTCCCAGAACAATCAGCCCAATAATGGCAACAGCAGACAAGCTTTGCTCAAGGAACAAGCGGAGTTTTGAGCTACATGCCGGCATATCATGCTGTATAATTTCTGTAAAGTCATTCAGCGCAATAGTTTGCCCGAGCCTTCCGAAAGCAGCCTCATGACACGTGGAAATCCGGTCCGATATGACATTGCACCGTCAAAACCATATTTCCTGTCCCCACCTCATCTAGTCATCCCGATCCTCTTCACTCTCACCATGGCTTCTCCCCGCACCATTCCACCTATCTCTCCTCCTTTCACCAGCGGTCCTCTACCCAAATCCCGTCCTACAACCTTTTCACGACCAGGAGCCTCTCCCATCGCCGATCCTCAACCCGGCTCTTCCCCCTCTGTACCCAACATCCCACCTCGCGCCTCGTCCTCGTCGCCCTTCGCTACTCGAGCCCTGTCAGGATCCTTCAAGCCGTCATCCTCATCGTCGCTCGAAGGACGGAACAATCAGCCCTCGCCCAAACCATCGAATGACAGCCTGATCGGCCGTAAAACATCGCCTGCCCCACAAAATACCACTTCCGCTCTCACCGCTCAACTTGGATCCTCCCCCAACCCTCATCCTCCTCCACCTCGCAAGGCCTCTCGACCCAACCTCGATCAGGATGACTCGGCGGTGCTCACACCCAAAGGAAGCGGTCACGATTGGAGCTTCTCCAACCTCGCCGACATACCTATCGAAGAGAAGGCGAAGGTGCTTCGACGGCACTTGGTGTCAGCTGAGGAGAGGAGGGTGAGCGTGACGAGTCCGTCGAATGGGAATACGCCGGGTGGGATGCCTAGTCCGGGTGACGCGTCACCGGTCGGAGCACATGGGGATAGCGGGATGCAAGGGGGTTCAAGCGGGTCGCAGGAGATTGAGGAGAGGGACGAGTCTCAGTCATTCCCTATACCTTACGATGCTCCTGGTGGTGACGTTACGTGAGTCGTTAAACCCATGGTATTTGGTGTATCGCTGACTTTTGGCCACAATTCGCACAGCCATGACCTGTATAAATGGCAACACGACCACCGCCCCCGACCCACCCGCTCCGCATCCTTCTCCCACGTCCCACTCGACCGATCCGTCGTCCTTGATCCCACATTAGCACACATCAAAGAGCCCGGCGGGTTTCGTCGGAACTTTGTGGTCAACCGTGCGCAGGAACAGGGGTTGGAGGCGCCGACAGTTCTCCGGAATGTGGTGGACTTCCTATTCCTCTATGGCCATTTCGTAGGTACTCCTCCCTCCCAGCCAGGACTACTGCTGATGGGGTGGGATAGGCTGGAGAGGATTTGGGGGAAGATGAGTCGGAGAGCGAAGAGGATGATGCAGGTTTCACCTCCCTCGGAGCAGCCGAGGCGGGGCACGGCGCGTACGCGCGGATAACTTTTGATCGGACGAGCGTGGATCGACCTACTCGAGGTGTGTCGTTGCGGGATACGAGTGTTGGGGAGCGGACTTCGTTGTTGGGTCCGGGGAGTCGGGCGGGGAGTAAGACGAGGCATCGCAGGACGAGGAGCGGGCCGGCTGCGGGGTCGGCGAATGTCACGCAGGCTGTTCTCATGGTACTATTCGAAAAGCTGTAATAGATGTCGAAAGCTGACGGGAGGTAGCTGTTGAAAGGGTTTGTGGGGACAGGAATCCTGTTCATGGGGAAGGCGTTAGTCTCCTACATCGGGCTAGGAGAGAACATGAGCTTACGCGTATCATTTCCAGGTTCCTAAACGGCGGTCCGTCAATCAGAAACGCTCCCTCGATCTCAGCTTACCAGGATTTCTAGGCATCCTATTCTCCTCGATCGTCCTCCTTAGCATCGCGATGATCTCGCTTTGGTCCTTCTTACTCCTCACCCAGACATACATGAAGACCCCTGGGTCCTTCGGCGGTATGTCCATGCTGCAGATGATCTCACCTCACGGCTGACAACAGCGGCGATCACAGACATGGGCGGAATCCTTTATGGCGAAACGATGCGATTCACAATCCTCACCTCCATCGCTGTCTCCCAAATCGGCTTTGTTGCAGGTTCGCACTTCGCTTTTCTCCTCCTCGCCTGATGCTGACGCGATCTCAGCATATACTATCTTCATCGCCGAAAACTTACAAGCTTTTATCATGGCAGTGACAGACTGCCGGACGTTCATCGCCACGCGTTACCTCATCTTCGCAGAACTGCTCGTTTTCCTGCCTCTAGCCATGATACGGAATCTCGCGAAACTCAGCGGAACAGCGCTTGTCGCTGATGCTTTCATCCTCGTCGGCTGTGAGGACTTCTTTTGAGCTCAATGCCAACGCTGATGCAACCAGTGATATACATCGGTGCCAATGAGACCAGTGTGCTCGCGAAGAAGGGTCTGGCAGACGTCCAGCTCTTTAACAGGGACAGCTTCCCGCTCCTTATCGGGACGGCAGTCTTTGCTTTCGAAGGGATTGGACTGTGAGTTTTGCGTCTAGCTTTTCGAGAGATCTCGAGCTGATGCCCGGTTCAGAGTGATCCCGATCACGGAATCGATGCGCGAACCGCAAAAGTTCCCCAGAGTCCTCTCAGGCGTCATGATTGTAGTTGCAATCCTCTTTGCCGGTTATGGTGTCATGGGTTACGCCGCGTATGGGAGCGATATCCAAACGGTTGTGATTGTCAATCTGCCGCAGGACGACAAGTTTGTCCAGGCTGTACAGTTCCTCTGTACGTGCAAGATCCATCTTTTCGGGTTCCGAGTGAATGTGATGTAGAGACGAGGAGCTGATATTGAGAACCCGTAGACTCCGTCGCCATCCTCCTCTCCATGCCCCTCCAGCTCTTCCCCGCGGTCCGGATCATGGAGAACGGCATGTTCTCCCGATCAGGGAAACACAACTCCTCGATAAAATGGCAGAAGAACGTCTTTCGCGCAGCCACCGTCGTCTTTTGCTCCCTTATCAGCTGGGCGGGGAGTAGCGAGCTCGACAAGTTCGTCAGTCTCATCGGGTCGTTCGCCTGGTACGTCCACTCTAAAACGACTGTAAACTTGCGTTGACGTGCGATCAGCATCCCGCTGTGCTTCATCTACCCCCCGTTGCTACACCTCAAGGGCTGTGCTTCGACCCGCCGAGCGAAGATCCTGGATATACTGTTGATCGCTTTCGGCTCGGTCGTGGGGGTGTTTACCACGGTACAGACCATACGGAGCCTGTTTGCGGGTGCTGGAGGGGAGGCGCCGAGGTTTGGGAAGTGCGAGGTGCCCAGGGGTGTTTGATTGGGCACAAGAACGAGCTCAGGTAAGAAGCAAATTGCGGAATCTCTAGAGTCTACAATGCATTTGCATCACGCGGTGGATATGACGGCTCCGAGATGTGGTAGGTTTGATCCCGCGGCGAGTCGATCGTCTGGGGGAATTTTGATTCCGTGTGAGACGATTGTTTTGTGAAAAACTGAACGCTTTCCTGCTTAACATTGTATAAAGACTTCCTGACTCCTTGGATCGTCATGAGCAGCCATTCCGACGACGTCTCCGATACTTCCGGCATGGCTGGACCTTCCAATCCTCGATTCACCCAAAACGACGTACGTTCCTGATCCTCGATCCCCCTCCATCTCCAAGAACCTTCCCTGTTCCCGGGCTCCATCCCTTCCAATCTCCATCACATCGTCTCCTTACTGACTTCACCCAGCTCCCCCAACTCCAACCCGAGATCATCGTAATAGGCGCCGGAATAGCCGGAACATCCCTATCCTACTCCCTCTCCCACGCCGGTCGCCGAGTCCTCCTCATCGAACGCGACCTCTCCCAACCCGATCGTATCGTCGGGGAACTCCTCCAGCCGGGCGGGGTAGCAGCTTTATCGGAGCTGGGCTTAGGGGGAGTACTGGAAGGGATCGACGCGGTGGGCGTGGAGGGGTATTGTGTGGTCATGGGAGAGAGGAGGGTGGGGGTGCCGTATCCTGTGTTGGAGTCTATGGCGGGGGAGGGGGCGGGTGCGGGCGTGGGGGCGGTGGATAAGGTGGATGCTGGGACCAATGGATTCGACAACGGACTATCAAACGGGCACGCCAAAGGGAACGAGTACAATATCAAGGAGAAGGATACCGCAGCATGGCATGTCGAGAGCTTCTCAGGCAAGAAAGAAGGCCGATCATTCCATCACGGCCGTCTCATCACCTCTCTCCGACAACGTTGTCTCCACGATGCCCCCAACCTCACCGTCCTCGAAGGCACCGTCCGCGATCTCATCTACTGCGATCACACCGACCGAGTCATCGGGATATCCACCGCTTTCAAAGTCCCGCCGACTACACCCGATGGGGAGCCTACCACGGTGGTTCGAAAGATCTATGCGCCAATCACTATCATTGCCGATGGGTGCAATTCGAAGTTCAGGAAAATGAAGGGGTCTCGCCTACCTGTGCCACAGACACGAAGTCATTTCGTGGGTGTTGTGCTGAAGGATGTGACTTTGCCTATGGAGCGGCATGGGACGGTCTGCTTGACGCCGGCGGGTCCGGTGCTATTGTATCAGATTGCGGATGAGGGGAGGGAGACGAGGATGCTCGTGGATGTCAAGGGGAAGTTACCCAGTGTATCCGATGGTTCCCTCAGAGTGGGTCTTCCTCTCCGATTCCACCTGTCACTATGTTGATGAGGTCTTTTTTATCAGGACCACATCGCGACGAAATATGTCCCTCACCTACCCACGACCGTTCAACCCGCCGTCCTCGACGCGCTCTCGACCCAACGTCTCCGCACAATGCCAAACTCCTTTCTCCCACCCTCGATGCAAGGGCTCTCCTCCTCCCCGCTCTCAGGCGTGATCATGGTCGGAGACGCATGGAACATGCGGCATCCCCTCACTGGCGGGGGCATGACAGTAGCCTTCTCCGACGCGGTGCTCCTGACGGGATACCTGCGACCGAGCGAGCGGTTGCCTGCGGGTAGGGAGGGGCTGGAGGATTGGGAGATGGTGAGCGTGGGGTTGAGGGAGTGGTTCTGGAGGCGGAAGGGGTTGGCGGGAGTGGTCAATGTGTTGAGTATGGCGCTTTATGATCTGTTTGGAGGGGCGGATGGTCAGTCGTTCCTTGCCGGGTTGTCAGCTGTTCAAAAACGTGACTGATGGTGGAACAGAGCCGGACCTGGAGATCCTCAGAGAAGGATGTTTCAAGTACTTCGAGCTAGGCGGGGAATGTGTTGCAGGACCTGTCGGGCTCCTGTCCGCGTATGTCCTGCCTCTCAATATCTTTCCACTCTACATCGCTTGGCAGAGCACGGATGGAAGAAACTCGCTGACTGGATGCCTCTTTAGTCTTACTCCGAAACCCCTCATGCTATTCTACCACTTCTTCTCCGTAGCCTTCTACTCGATCTGGATCCTCCTCACACAGGGTCGCCCGCCCGTCCCAGGGACCAAGTCGGTCAAAACGGGAATGACGGACTTGCCGGGGCTTGTAATGCTCTCCGGACGAGTGGTGCGTCTTCACCGTTCGACTCAGATTTACACCGCTAACAAGGTGTGATAGTTCTGGACAGCTTGCGTGGTGCTCTTGCCGGTAATTTGGACGGAGTTCAAGGTTTAGACAAGGCTCCCCGGAACTGCTCAAGTACTTGATCCTGATCCCAGCATGATAATCATAACGAACTCCTTTATGTCCAGCATACCGTCTCCTCATGCTCAAAATGATCAAGTAACGTCTCTCCCCATACCCTGATGCTCCATGTGAATAAGCAATCCGTCAATGCACCGCCTCCCTCTGTTCCGGATGGAATCGTCGAACCACATCCGCCACCGCGCTCACGGCCGTATACGTTGCGCTCCTACCCCTAGTCATCGGTGGTGGCGGCGGGCTGGGCACTTCCCTCTCCAATATCGGTGGGCCCTGCGAGGTACCCAACGCAGGCGTGGCGGGCGGCGGCGGACTCTGCTCAATAGCCAAAGCCGGTGTCGGCGACTGCTGCGTAATGGTCGGAATCGCCGTCATCGGCACAGGTAGCCGGGGCGCAAACTCCGAAGTAGGCGACATCGAGACTCCCCTCTCGCGATTGAGCAGTGCCCGGAATGCGGCTAACCACTTGATCTCGTCCTCCTCGCTCGGTGCGCAGAGCACGAATGTGCGTTTCGCGGTGATGAGTCGGAATGTATGCTCGTTCTCCCCTCGATCCTTGTCTTTGGCTTTCGAGCTGGGAGGGGTGGTCAGGATATCGTCTTTTCGGAGTACCCGCCGGGATCCGAGGCGGATTGGAGGGGATGCGTTAGGTTTTGGAGTTGGAGTTTGGGGTCCAGGCGCGTCGGAGTCGGATGCGGAGGGGGAGGAGGGGTGAAACTCCAGTGCGTCGAGCACGGAGGAGAGCGGGATGAACCGAAGTGGGCGCGAGTCCTGATACAACATCAGCGGGAAAGTGAGCAGAGGGTGGGTGAGAGCACACCATGTGGGATTTGGTATATGTCAGACCCTGAGAAGTGAGGTAGAACCACCTCTTCCGCCAGAACTTCCGGCCTCGACCTTTACTCCTCTTCATCAGGTAAGCGCTCAAGATCACCTTATTCGGGTCGAAAGTGCTCGGCTGAGTATGAACCGGTGATGGCGCATGGCCACCTGGGAAAGCGGCGTGCGGGTCCGAGAAATACGATTCTTCCTCGTCTGAGCTGATCACACCTGGGGGTGCGGCTGACTGAGTCTTTATCGAGAGTGTTGGCGGAAGTGAAGCGGAAGGGGTATGTGAGAGATAGTCGGCGGTCAAGGAAGAGCCGGACATCTCTCGTCGACCGGAAGCGGCGGATACCGAACGACCGATTGGTCCAGTCGTCATCATCGGTGATGTAGGAAGACGAGGAGTGACCAAAGGCTGATTCGGAATCGATGCCCTCGCCAGCTGTTGTGTGAGGGTATTGGTAGTAGCCATCGGGCTAGTCGGTACCGCGATCGCCCCAGCAATCATCGGAGTGGCGGTCCCCTGATTAGGTGACATCGCGCTGGGCGGATGAGGCGCGAAGTAGCCTCCAACCGCGACAGGCGAAGAGCTCATCATCCCTCCATGCGAATCGTCCCGCGTCGGCAAGGGGACACTCCCAACACCCGGCGTCTTCGCTGCTTCTCGCTTGTTTCGCTCTTCCTCCTGTTTCTCGCTGAGTTTCCGTCGAACCCCATTCATCGCCCGGACCCAATCGTCCATCTCGTCCTGCGAGTTGGCTTTGGCGAAGAAGGTTCGTTTGTTGGTGACGATGCCGAAGGTGAAGGGGTGTTTCTTGACGGTTACGGGGGCGACGGTGTGGACGGTGCGGAGGTCGATGACGCGGGAGAGGGAGTATTCCTGCTCGGATCGTCAATCCGGGTCTTCCGAGAGTGATACCCGGAGAAGGTTTGTCACGGGAGAGTTCGACTGACCCGGTCATCCTTGTAATACGCCAGCTTGCCTGTCCGCAGCACGAACCACTTCTTTTTCCACGCCTAACCCATGCGCAAGGATATCAGCAATCTACTCACGGGAGATGATCAGAATGAAGCGCGACCCACCTTCCTCCTCTCTTGCTTCTTTGACAAATACCCACTCTTAACCATCCTCTCCCCCTCCATCCCACTCTCCAACTCCCCTCCACCTTCCACATCACTCCCCGACCCCTCCTCCTCCTCCCCACCTTCCTCCTCCACATCCTCCAGTTCCAACTCCTCCCCAAACTCCTCGCCAGTTCCCGTCTTACGCTCGGCAATCGCGCTCAGACCACCCACCGAGGGTGTGGCGGGAGTGAGGATGGGTGAGGTGGGGTTTGGGGGGAAAGTCGAGGAGGTGACGGAGGAAGTGTCGGAGTCGTTGCCGGACATGGGGTTGGAGGTGAGGTAGGGTGTGTGGCCGATTGAGGTGTTCTTCTAGTAGGACCTCAGCCAAGTCCAGCTCCTCGCATAATCCTCTCGGTGAAGGGGAGAAGTTGGGGGTGTGGTACGTACCTTGGGTTTCTTAGGCGACTCGCCGATGGTACGAGGAGAAGTCGCAGCTGTGGATTTCAACGAGAGCTTCCGCTCAATCTCGCTGCGGGAAGGAGGAGGAGCGGGGATCGGATGAGATGATGAGGACGCTGGTGGGCAATAGATTTTAGCTGATGGAGAGCTTTGGAGCCAGACATCGATCTGAGGTCAAAGTGGATGGTTGACTCACGTTGAGACATTGTATGAGGAGAGGGACGGTGCCGGTCAGAAGGGGGAAATGAGAGCCTCAAAAGATACGACGATGGTCCACGTAGGCTCGCTGATCGTTGATGAGATGAGCTATGTGATCATTCTCAAACGTTGAGAAGACTCGCCACGAGCCGACTTCCCACTTTCATATCGCTTCTCTCCGGTCCCTCCATTTAAGTACTTTTGAGATCATGAATTTTACTTTTGGACCTGATTTCAACCTCATCCTGGTTCTGCGCTCGCACAAGCCTTCAGCATGTCACTCTCTCGTACAGCCAGTCAGCTCCAACCATGTATACGATGTCTCCTGCTTCCCATCTTAAGCCCATCTCGACCCCTCCACACTACCCCTCCCCGTCTCCGACTCGGCTACCGCATGGGCTATCGCCAAGAACCCTTCCCCGACCCTTCCACCTCTGCTGATCCCGACCAGCCCAACCCGATCAACCCACATCTCACTCCCAAAGCTTTCCAACCTACCCCACCACCCCCTTCACGTCGACTCGTCGATATCCTCCTCTCGAGATTACCAGAATGGACCCAATCACAACGAGCGCTCCGGAAACTCGAAGCGTATGGCCTCACCGATGCCCACCGACATCTTCGGCGGTGGGCGGATACCGTCAATGACGGGCTTGGGGGGTGCGAGAGCGATGAGGAGGCTAGTGCGGCGTTGGTGGTGGGTGGTTGGGATGAGGTGAATCTCACTCAATCGTTTGATCGGGATGGTGCGGGCTTTGCGGGGACCCTCGAGGCGGCGTTCATGAGGCGTTTCCTGACCTACTGCACCACCTCAGAAGGGGTGTCAAGACCACTGAAGACACACCTTAAGTCGTTGCTCGACGTCACCGATTTGAGTCGGATCGCTTTTACGGGCGATAATACGAGAGCTAGGGCGATGCGTCGGAACTTCCACCTCCATATCGGTCCGACCAATTCTGGCAAGACGTACTCCGCACTCAAGTCGCTTGCCAGGGCGACCTCGGGTGCCTACGCTGGACCGCTGCGGCTGCTGGCCCACGAGGTATGGGAACGGCTCAATCTCGGGACGGTCGGTGGGCTAGACGGGGAGAGCAAGAAGTGTAATCTCCTGACTGGGGAAGAACGGCGTATCGTCGATCCCGATGCCGCTTTGCTCAGCTGTACGATCGAGATGTTACCCTTTGGCGGACCTCTCGGCGGACAAGGGTACGAAGTAGTGGTCATCGACGAGATCCAGATGATGGGTGATCCGCACCGAGGGGGAAGTTGGACCAAAGCGGTCCTTGGTGTCCGAGCGAAGGAGGTCCACCTATGCGGGGACCAAACTACCGTCGACCTCCTCTCCACGCTCATCACCTCCCTCGGCGATAACCTCACGATACATCGATACGACCGCCTCACCCCGCTCACCGTGGCTGAGGAGAGTTTAGAGGGCGACTTCAACAAGGTCGAAGCGGGAGATTGTATCGTCACCTTCTCGCGAAGCAACATATTCAGCGTGAAGAAGATGATCGAGGAGAAGACTGGACGGAAATGTGCGGTGGTGTACGGAGCGCTGCCGCCGGAGACTCGGGCGGAGCAGGCGAGGGACTTTAATGATGAGAATGGGATTGCGGAGGTGCTTGTCGCTAGTGATGCGGTGGGGATGGGGCTGAACCTGTGGGTGGGGCCGTTCTGCGATAACCCAGATGGGTGAATCTTTGAATAGCAGCTCATCTCGCTGGACTGTAGGAAGATCAAGCGGATGGTCTTTGAATCGCTGCAGAAGTTCAACGGCCGGACCGAAGTCCCTCTCTCCCTCACGCAGATCAAGCAGATCGCCGGGCGAGCGGGTCGGTATGGGATGCACAAGCCGGCGGTCGTAACACCCCTCGAGGAAGATGAGATTGACGAGGAGGAAGAGGAACCAGCAGCTCCCGATGAGGTTCCTCAACTCGGCGGAATCGTTACCACACTACACAAAGCCGACCTTCCAGTACTCCGAGCCCTACTTCCCCTGCCGCTGCCTCCTTTACGTCGAGCTACCCTCGATATCCCCTTCGACACCATGTCCGATCTCTCCATCCTCCTCCCTCAGGGCACGCCATTTGCCCACCTGCTCGATCACCTCAATGCCCTCGCACTCCTTCCAGCCAATACCGTCCCCGGCGCTTTCGACCAGAAAGTCCCGCTCGCCGATGTGCTCGAGCCGGTTCGAGACCGGTTGAGTCTGATCGAGATGGACCTATTCACCTACTCTCCCGTATCGGTTAGGGATCCCAACGCCATCAACATCTTCACCAACATCGTCCGAGCCTTCGCCGAGACCGGACTCGTCGACCTCGACGAGGTGTTCGGCCCCTCGCGTCTACTCACCACCCTCGACATGGCGGAAGCCACTCTCGCCACGCTACCCCCACTCCCTCCGATCCTGGGGATTGGTCGACGCCTCCTTACACCACCCATCCTCGTCAGTTCCATCCCGGTTCTCGAGACACTGCACAAGACTTTGGTGATGTACATCTGGCTCTCCTTCCGACTCGAAGTCTCATTCCCCGACCGTCTCCTCGCTCAATCATACAAAGATCGAACAGAAGTCGTCCTCGAGGCGTGCCTAGAACGATTACCCGGATTGAGGCAGAAGAAGACGTATGAGAGGTCAAGGGAGATGGACGGGAAGGTGGCGGCATGGAGGAGGGAATACGTGAGCCCGAATGGGACTGTGAAGATGACGGGTGCGGGAGGGAAGAAGGGGATTGAATGGATGACGCCGCATATCCAGAGACGCTTGAAGGAGAGGGAGATGTGGAGGGGGGCAAAGGTGGCGGTGGATGCGCCGGAGGCGAGGGGGGTGGAGCAGGATGCGGGTTAGGGGCGGAGGAGAGGGTGGTGGGTGGGTGATGGAGGAGGAGAAGAGGGGGAGCAGGAGGGGGTCACTCACCGGGGCCAGGATTAGAGGGCGAGCAGGCAATTCTCGGATTTGGGCAGCACTACTCTCGCATCAATCATCAGGCGTTTGAATACCACTCATAGCACCGGACATGAGATGAGCGGAAGGTGTCGATGGCAGTGGCCAAAGAGGACTTGCCACATTCGGATTCGAAAGCTTTCCGCGTGTTGTCCGCGATGAGATTGGACCCGTCAACAAAGCGTGGCTGGTCACGAACTCGCCTCCCCCGACATTGTATCCCTGGGGTCTGGCGCAATTACTTCCTTTTCCTCTCAGTATCCACAAAGCTGGGTCTGCTCACTTCTTCTGGCCATCTCAAGACCAAATTGTATATAACTTCGGCCCGAACCTCTCCCTGCGCGACCTAGAGTCCGATTCCCGCCAGAGTCCCAGATCTCCCTACCTCAGTCTGGGCTACCGACTCTCGCCCACAATGGAGGCGTCCAAATTCTCCTCCTACTTCGCGACCGACTCCCTCCCCTCGTGGTTCCCACTCCACCACTTCAACCCCCCTTTATACAACTACTCCACCGGGATGAAATTGGTCAATCTCCGCGAACCGAGTCTATGGGCGTTTGTGGGGATGGTCTGCTTTAACCCGGTGTTCTGGAATAGTGTTGCGCAGAATGGTATGTTTCATCATGAACCTTCACCTACAGCTCCTCCTCGTTGCTGTCCCCGTACGCAGACTCTACCTCTCCCTCTTCCTGTTTCTATCCCTCCTGTTCCTCCTCCTCCGACCCCGATCCAAGCCCAGCGCCGATCCCACTCTAATTACCAACCCGCCTGGACTCTTTACTGGAACGAGACTAACCAGGTGCATAGAATATCGGAACAAGACCCTCACCCGCGCCCTCGGATCAGCCAAAATCGGGTGCTACGTTCTAGCAGCGACCATCTTCTCCCTCAGCTTATTCCGGGATAGCCTGTACGTCCCACCTCTCCCCTTCTCCCCCTCTCCCCCTCTCCGGCTCCTCAAGTCCAGGTCACAATGGCATGCTGATGGGACGACAGGTACTTGAACGCGCTGAGACACCAGCCTCAGCTGGAGATCCTGGCGAATCCCGCGCTCAAGGCGATTGCTTCGATACTGTTTGTTGGGGGACAGGTCGTGACGCTGAGCAGTATGTGGGTGCTGGGGACCACTGGTACGTTCTTCCACCCTAAACAAGATCCACCCAGCGCCCTTCTCCTTCAGCTCCAAGCTGGCTCCTTGCGTTCCAAGTATGGAGCTAGCGCGTCTGCCCCGCCGAGCTCACCCGTCACTCTCGCTCTCCCCGCTATGCTCGCTGACGCGCTCGCAGGCACCTACCTAGGCGACTACTTCAACATCCTCATGCCCCACCGCGTCACCGGTTTCCCATTCAATATCCTCTCCGACCCAATGTACGTGGGCTCCTCCATCACCCACTTCGGCACGGCGTTGTGGTATCAATCACCCTTGGGCGTGCTGCTCTCCGGCTTCGTCTGGGCTGTTTACATGGCGGCGTTGCGGTTCGAGGGGTATGTCCCCCCCTCCACCCACAAAAGTCAAACAGGGCTGATGGAGTTTAGGCCATTTACAGACATGATCTACTCCTCCGCACACAAACGCGACTCCGGCACAGCTCCAAACACCCCAACCCGAAAATCAAGTCGACTCGCCCAGAAATCGAGCGTTGGGAACCTGAAAGAGGAAGAGACGGGTGCCACGCCGAGACGGACGAGGACGAGTGCACTGGTGAAGGAGGAGACTGGCTCCGGGGGTGAGGGGAGTCCGATGAGGACGACCAGGAGTCGGAGTAAGGGGAGGGGGTTGGGGAGCGATGTGGAGTGAGCTGAGCTGGCGTCCAAAGCATGGGGGGGGGGGGGGGATGTGAGCGGGTGTGAAGACGGGCGGATCAAGAGCCCTTAACCGAACCGATGGCATTGGGTGGCAGGGATGGGAGCTGAACTGGAGACAGGAGAGAGGGGTGGAAGAGAATTGAGGGGAAGGATGACGGCAGAGGAATCGGGGATAGATGTATGGGGAGGATACAGATGGCTTGGGAGGGGCTTGGAGAGGGAGAGGGGGAAACGATACCCGACTTGAGATTGGGGTGTAATGGGCATACCGGTGATTGTGCGATATCAGGTTCCACTTTATATCCATAGAGTCCTTCAGGACGGGCAAAAACGGTCCCCTATGAAATCCGTCCGCCCCGGCCGTGCCTTGCCGATATCTTTCGACCGGGTAACAGTTTGAATTTCTATGCCTCCCTTTACGACCCTCTCAACGACGCTTGATGCCTTTCCGAGCTCGCGCCCATCCGAGTAGTATCCCTCTCCGCCGCAATGTCGCTCATCGGCTCCGAAGACCTGCGTCTTCCTTCGGCCTCAAGCCAAATCCCAATCCCTCATTCCCCTCATCATCTACCAAACCTGAATCATTCTTTCAATCCAAGCTCATAGAGCCGCCCACCTCTATCGAAACCCGACCGAGATCTTCCTCTTCCCCTTCCCCTTCACTCTTCAGCAAGATCTTTGGTCTCCGCAAATCCGGCGAATCCAGCGTCTCGAACAGGAGTAACAGCGTTCAGGAAGATTTCTTTGCGGCGATAGAATCACGTAACGTCTTGGTCGTCAAGAAGACGTACGATACCATCATCTCCACCATTCATCATGACTCGTCTTCATCCTCCTCGACTTCTGTACAGAGGTACATCTCCTCTGAAGATGTACTGGCGGCGATGGAGATGCTCTCCCGGTCAAACTCGGCCAACGCTCTACCTTTGCTCTATCGGATGTACACCGATGCGGGTCGGCTCGGTTATGAGAATGGTGCGAAACATCATCATGAGATGATCAGAGGTTTCTGTCATGGTGGGATGATTCACCAGGCTTTCAAGTTGGCCAGGTCGAGAGAGAACACAGAGGTCAACTGGAGATGGGGAACGATCCTAGCCGGGGCGGTCAACTATGAACCGTCACTTGTGGACGAGGTGGTCGAGCACATTCAGCAGGAACGGAAACTCACCGATTTCGAATACGCTATACTGGTCGAGCACTTGCGACTACGGTTGGCGCGCGGCGATATCGCTCGAGACGAGGGGAGAGAAGAGTTTAAACATCTTCTATCCAAAATGTTGGGGGAATCTGGAAGCAGGATGAAGATGAAGCGGAGCGGTGAGACTAGCATCTTGCGTGTCCTCGTCGCGCTTGGCGAAGTGGAGCGTGCAGAGGTCAAAGCCGCTTCTTGGGAAGGAGAGGAGGTGACGAAGGAGATGTGGGTAGCATTGCTGGAATTACGGATGGTCAAGGATGATCGGGATGGGGTGGTCGAGCTGTGTCGGATGGACCAGGTCGAATCCCGAGCTGTTGAGCGCGCGTCGGCTTGGCTCGCGCAGAGACGATTGGCGCAGCTCAGCGAGATCAGAGCGGAGGATGTGGTTGGAGCAGTCGAGGCGGCGGAGAACGAGACGGGAATCGATGCGACGGTCGAGGTATACACGATCTTGATGCAAGATCTCATGAAACGATCTGAGGACGACTCAGGCCTGGACATGGCACTCGCGGTATATGGCGCCGCTCGAGATCGTGGAGTCACAATCGACCTCACCCTCGCACATCTCCTCATCACAGCACTCTGCTCGACCGAACCCTCTCGCCTCGATCAGGCCCTCGACCTGTACAGCGATCTCATTTCCGCCGAAGCCTTCCCGACCGATCTGATCTCCCGAAGAAAGTTATCCGAGGCCTACAGAATCCTCCTCGTCGCCTGTTCACGATCTCAAGATCGACTCTCCTTCCAAGATGCCATCCGCCTGCTTGGCGACATGAAGGCTCGTGGTGTCTTTCTCCACCGATCCTCCCTCGCACGTCTTGTTGTCGACCTCATGCATTCCGCTCCGGACCATTCTTCAGCCTTTCGAGTTTACTCACTCGCCTATTCTCTCAACCACTCCGCCCTACCCGAAACGGCCTTCTATTATGTCGCCACCACCTTCCTACAGCTCTCTTGGGATGAATCGCCTTTCGTCCCCTTGAACCTCTTCCTCGAAATGGTCAAAGATATGCACCGAGCTGGACTCCGACCCGACTCGCGTATCTACACCGCCTTGCTCCACCAGTACGGCATTCAAGCCCGCACCATGCGTTACCTCCTCAGCACGCCCGACGCCTTGGAAAGAAAAGGCACTGTCCGGCAAGGTCTGTTTCGAGCGATCCAAGACCTACATACCCGGATCAAGCTTGATCCAATGATCGAGGTGGATATCCCCCTTCTGAACGCCTTAATGAACGCATACAACCGTATCGGATCATGGTATCAAGCTTCGAAAGTATGGGAAGAACTTCTCGACCGATTCCCAAGCGAGGACCCATCGACGGTCAAGGATACGTTTGGGCGTAGCATCTCCATCATCCTCGACGCATGTGGGTACGCCGGGATGTGCGAACGCGCCCGTAAGATCTGGGCATGGGCACGACGACACGATTTCCTAGACAATCCGAAATTATGGGACACCTACGTCGAGTGTCTCTGTCGATGTGGCAAGTTCGATGAGGCTCTCGAGCTGGTTTGCGGTGGGGTACATGGGACGGTGTTTCCGGGCAAAGAGAGTTGTAGGATCCTGTTGAAGTTCTCGTGGAGGGATGAGAGGTGGTTCAGGACGGTTCAGGGGAGGGTGAGGGAGACTTTCCCGGAGTGGTGGGACGAGTTGAGGGAGATTGTGGAGAAGGGTGAGGGGGATCGCGAGGGGATGGAGGCAAACTAGCGGTGATCATTGGACAGCCATGGATTGGTCCTGCTTCCTTGGCTCAAATCCACGAGGGCTAGCAGGCTAGAAATGCCTTTTCAATCGCTGCAGCTTGATAAGACGCGCAAAATCATTCGCCGCGATTGGTTGACAGCTGTGGCCCAACTTTGGCGCCAATCACTCGCGAACTTTTCAGGGGGAAGGTCTATTGATTCTTGACTTCAACTCAACGGCCAATCTCCCTTCACTGCATCGTGAAAGCGGTGGTGAACCAGCAACTCGGTGCATCATCAATTTGGAATCTGCGCTCTTGATCCAAAATACTAGCCGTACCGCAGACCGATTGTCGCAGATTGGCGATGCTAGGCAACGAATACATACTGACGATACACTGTCACGGGCGAACGTGAAGACATACGTCGAGCGATACTATACTTTCTCTCACACCAATATCCCTCTTCCGCGGTCTTCCTCGCTCCTGCGAAAAGAGATGGGACCTATTGCAAGAACACCATCGCCACCGAGGTGTATGGGACCGGCACCTTGACTTTTCCGTTCTTGACACCCAGAACGACGGTATCGTTCCTCACCCCGTAGACTTCCTTGCCGGAGCTCGCAGCGGTCCATTGACTGCCGCCGTAGGTGATCCCGTCCGCCAACCCAGTGGCGCCTTCGTCGCTACTGAGGTACTTGACCGTGACGTGTGTGCAACCCAAGCCGGTGAGGGAAAACGTGCTGCTAGGCCGGGCTGTGGAGTTCATGTTCGACCATTCGTTGAAGTTTACGAGCGCCATCCTCGCTGCCACCGACCCGTTGTAGGCCGCGTAGGCGATGAGATGCTGCCCATCGATGGTACCGTTGACGGGGATCTGCGAGATCTTGGTCGTTCCGTTGGTCTCGCCAATGAACTCGGCCATAGGCGGATAGGCGTAAAACGCCGCTCGAGTCTGAGCGGGTGAGGTGTACGAATCCGAAGGTTGCCAAACGGATTGCAACGAGGTGAACACCGACTCGTATTGGACGCGTTTGATCCCGATCGATGCGCAGTACAGGAAGTAATCCGTCCTCCATACTGCCGACGCGAGTGACGATTCGAGGCTAACGTTCGCCGGTCCGGTAATGACGTTTGCCTCATCCATGATCAATGGGATCGAAGCGCCATCGATGGAAGCGAGGTAGTCGACCCATCCCTTCTGCTCCGCCATGTGTACCACGGTATTCGTATGATTCAATAGCTGCGTGACGGTCCCACCGGTGACAGCGTAGAAATAACCGGCCATGTTCTTGACTATCCCTCCAGAATTGAGTCCCGCCCCGAAGATGCCGGTCACGTTGAGTGGGTAGTAGAAGGGTGGAGCGACGATCGCCCCGATGTCTCCCGCTTGCCAGAACGGTTTGGGTAGGGAGATGGCGTCGGCGATGAGCGAGACATACTGCCTGAACCGGTCGGCGTACCTGCGCGAATCCCGCGATCAACAATGTTTACCACGGTGAGTGTCAAACGGATGACCACTCACGACGTATTATTCAAAGCCGCAACCCATTCCGGCGGACCAGCTGTCGGGAACGGATAGAAATTCGGCTCATTCCCCAGCTCGATCGACTCGATATTCTCCAGCCCGATACCGTCAACCGCAGCTTGGGCGGATTCCACCAGTTGCGTCTGATTGTTGACCGCGAACGAAATCTGGGGAACCCAGGTCGCTTGGAGTGAAGCGAAGTTCTTGGTCAGCGGCCAGAATGAGGGGCCGAAGGTGGTACCGGTGACGTTTGAGTCGAACAAGAGGTTTGGTTCGGGGAAGACGGGTTCAACTTGATCAGATACGTATAACGCATAGTCCCTGACAGACAATCATATCAGCGCTGGTGATGGAGTTGGAAGAACAGAGATTCGCGCTGAGGTCCCGCCGACACGGATGACGGGATGGCCTCCAGTCCGAGTGAAGACCGCATTCAGCATGTTGATCGAATATTGGCTTGGCGAGGTGTCATTGTTGCTCGCTACGAACAGGGCATGTCAGCTTCTTCGGTACAACAAAAGCCGCATATGGCCATTGTGAGTCGAAAAACTGACTCGACGTAAAGGGAAGCAGTGACGAGAACTCAAGCGCAAAGTTCGGGAATGATGGGTCGATCGTGTATGTCGGCGAAGGAGGGGATGAGGGGATTTTGACATTGACAATCGAGGTTGCCAGTGCAAGGGGCAGGATGCCACCTAACCAGATGGTTCGGGGTATCATGATAGAATGTATCGACTGTTGATCTAGACAAGGATGAAATCTATGGATCAGGAAGGAAGTGAACTGCCCAGAGTGTGTGGTCGCATGGATTATATGGACAGACAATGCGACGTCTTGCCAGGCTAATTTCCCCACAAGGGAAAGTGCAACACTAAGTCGGCCCCACCTTCGGACCGGAAACCCGGAGCCCTCGGATGCCTGATGTTCTACTGGAATCTGTTGGATTTCAGCCACCTCTGTGTAGGTGTATGATGCTATCCGAGGTGATGGAAGCTCCCGACTAGGCCTGCTAGCTAGCTAGCTAGATAGGCGGTTTAATCTACACGCCTTTCAACGGAATCTCCAAACGCAGGCGACGCTGGAGCATTATGCGTGAATGGCCATCTTGAAGCACCCCTCCATGACCACATCCATCATTGCAGCTGCTTGATGCCTTGGAAGAATGTGTCTGACAGGACTTGGTTTGTAATGGAGCTGGTAATCGGACGGCAACATAAACTGCATGTCTGGTCCAACTTGAAATGATTGTGGAATCCACGCACGTTTATCTTTGTCCCGACGCAGACAGAGCTCCCGAAGACTTGTGGGCTGGTCAAAGTCCTCGGAGCTGAAGCCGGGCAGGCACCAGACGATAAGTTCAGATAATAGGGAATGCAGGGCCACGTCTCGATATTCTGAGAACGTGCATGAGGGTGAGTGAGACTGGAAGGAGTTTATCACAAGATGGGATGCCAGAGATATGATACATTGCTCCATCACCTCGACCTTGGCTTTCTTTGCGATCAGGCCCGAATTTGACAATGCTTTTAGCTCTACTGCTGGCTAGCTTCCTGCAAGTCTCCGCCCTGAACTTGCGGGAACGAGCCACGACCATACCTGTGAAGACCGCCGGGGCTACTTATACGTGGGTCTGAGGGAATACTGCTCTCGCATGTGCTTGCTCGGCTCATATGCTGCCTTCCCACCTATCAGTTATGGCCCTGCTTCGGATGCCGGCCCACCGACTGTGACAACCGTCGCTGGACTGATCAGTCCTGGATCGCCTGATCTCAACTACAACGCCGCTGCTGCCGTCGCCAAAGTCGAGCACGTTCTCATCCTGTCCTACGATGGGTTTCACCAGGTCAATCACCTTTGTCCTCTTCCCGTGAGATGGCAACTGATTCAATTCAGTCCGACCTCGAGACCTACGTGACGACTTATCCCCAGTCGACACTGCAGAGACTGCTTAGTCATGCCGTCGAGTACACCAACGGGCGTACCTCTATACCATCGGACTCGTTCCCTGGCTCTCAAGCCTAGTCAGTCACCTGAGGACAGCATTCGGTGGATGACGCTGACGATCTAAGCATGACGGGAGCGTCCTCTAGGACGCATGGCGTATACTACGATGTCAGCTATGATCGCTCCCTGTATCCGCCAGGCAGTGGGTGCGTTGGACCTCGCGGAACCGTCGTGGCATACGATGAAACCATCGATGCCAACTCATCCGGTGCGTTGGATTTTGCTTCCCTTCGCCTGAGCCTGACGCTGCATCGGATAGACGTGAGCGGTGGGGGACGTATCGACCCGAACAATCTACCGTTGGAAAAGACCGCCTGGGGCGGATGTGCCCCGGTCTACCCAAACAACTTTGTCCGAGTCAACAATATAGTGAGCGTCGGTTCCTGTTTAGCTTTTCCGTCTCTCTTACACTTTTGCAAGTTTGAAATTGCTCGATTTCAGGGCATGAAGACTTGCTAGTAGGTATCTTCCGCGAACCAGAGTGTCCGACGCTATATTGAACACAATTGTTCCAGCTCGGACAAGCATCCAGCCTATGTCATCGCCAAGGGCCCCTCCGGCTTGGGACTCAGTGAGGATTATTTCCCGGAGGTGAATGCTTTCAGCGACCTGTCGGGTCTAGAGTATTCTTCGATCCTTTCAGCCGGTCTGGTGTATCTGACCGTGGATTCCAGGAGTTACGACGACTTGCATTGGTCGGCATTGCAGAACTGGACCTTGGGTAGGTGCCCGCCGTCTGTATGAGGATCTGGGCGTTTTAACGATAGATTCAGGTCTGCATTACGACGGCTCGATCTGGGTCAACGACTCTGGCGCACCATCGATCTACGGAGCCGACTTCCAGAGCATTTCGTTTGCCGAGAAAGGGGCAGGATATGTCGACGGTAATCCGTCGAACAACCTAGAACAATCTCTACGTGACATGGACACCAAGCTTGGCGAGCTCGTCGCCACGATGGAATCGGCAGGGACGTATGACAAGACTCTGATCATGCTCAGCGCCAAACACGGCCAATCGCCGATCGATAGGTCGGAGTTGAAGTGGGTCGACCCAGACAGTCTGATCAACGCCACAGCCGTCGATGTAGCCGGATCGGCTCTCGATGACGCCGGTCTGCTCTGGTTAGCAAACTCCTCCGATACCGCCCTCGCCGTCAAGAACCTACAAGCTCTAAAGTCCGAACTTCACATCCTCGACATCTGGTCCGGCGCTTCAGCGATTGCCAACGGATTCGGAGATGCGTCTAGGGATTCTCGAGCTCCCGATATCGTCATCAAGACGGAACCCGGAGTGATCTTCACCAGGGGAAGTGCTCAAAAGACTGCTGAGCACGGAGGATTCAATCACGACGACGTGGCGGTGGCCCTCTTCGCGTCGCATCCCATGATCAAAGGCTGTAAAGACAACACGGCAGTCTCCACGAGATCCATCGCGCCCACCGCTCTAAAGGCATTGGGCCTGGATCCTCTGTACCTGGAAGGGGTTAGAGCGGAGGCGACTCCCCTCTTACCTGGTCTGCCCTTTTGAGAAAGGGAAGTCTGTGGGCCCAATCAAGGCGGCTGTCCTGCAATGCCGAAATCGAGCACGGAGGTGCACTATAATAGAATAAATGATGCGCATGGTCATTGAATGCAGGGCCATAACACAATACCGAACAGCAATATGTCCGTCTAGCCTAGTATCTCATGTTACAAGCAGAGACGAAATGTGCATAAACGTCTCGCACATGCATAGCTCGTTGACGGATCTTGACGTCCAATCCTCACATGCATGTGAATCAGTCGACATCGTTCGTACAGACAGCTGTCCACAAGTTCGGTAAGACCTAGGTCGGGACTGGTTTCGGAGCTCTTGGACATACCCGCAATACGCGCGGCGATTAGTGACGGCTTGATGAGGTGATAGACTCCCGGAGTGCCTGTGAAAGGCCGACGTCGATCGGTTTACCTCCATGATCGAGGGCCAGTGACATCTATCGCAATCTTTCACTGGGTGTCCTGTACTCCATGAAACTGACATGAGGGCCTTTACCTTGGCTCGTCATATGCATCGAAGGGGTGGTGAAGTGAACAAGTAGATTGGTATGGCTCCATGATGTAGGCCTAGACTCGGTGTATGACCGTAAATTCCATTACGATGAATGCTACATATCCCGCCGACATGACGACCCCGATAAAGCAAGCCATTCGACCTTTCAAGAGGATGGTGATCGCGAAAAGTACCGTCGAGCCGAACATGACGGCAATTTCAGCTGGCTTGATTGAAGTACTCTCGTACACGCCATCTGTCGACTACCAGATGATGCCAATGCAAAGTGTAAGGAGGAAGATGTTGCTGCCGACGGTGTGGGCCATCATGATTCCCATGTGTCCCTTGTAACCGCTGAGCGCCGAGATGAACTTTTCGGGTGTGGTGGTGGCGATAGACAGGATGACTACCCCGAAGAGATCGGCCGATATACCGTGTTGGTCGACAAGGCTGATTGCAGCTTTGGAGAGCACATGGCTGCTGAGGAGGATGGCAACAAAACCAGCTGCCAGCATTGCGAAGTGGAAGGGCAGGCTTCGAGGTTTGGGTGTCGTCATTCTCGGACCACGGGTTGACCGCGTACCGATCCGAGATCGAGACGAGGGGTGGTCTTGTCCCATCGTAGAGGCCGACGGCCCTTCTTAGGATCAGCAACCTGTCCCTCCGAGACACTCCTCGCCTCTGTCCCCTGATTTGCGTCAGGGATGAACGTCGATAACGGGACGGCCTTCATCCAGAACTGCGGTCAGGCCCGCCGGGAGGACTCCCCCGTGAACCTCGCTCGTCCGTGCCTTCGGGACCGCGACGGGCATATCCCTGTCTTCGCGAGCCTGCTTGTGGGTAGTACTGGTCGAAGGTAGCCCGTTCCACCTCATTTGTCTCGTCTCGCTCCTCGTGATCGTGTTCGAGTGGATTGATACCATCATCCACAGAACCATCAGAGCCTGACTCGCTGTCGGACAATTCCTCTGGTGCAGTCGTAAACCCTTTCGCGATGAGGTAGGAGACGGAGACGGTGGCGATGTAGATGACAAAGAGCCCGACAAGACCGCCCCCACAGCCCGCCAATTGATTGGGTGACCGAATGTCAATCTACCGGAAGCGAGACAAGTGACGATGAGGAGAGCGACCGTATAATTCGTTGAGCTTTGATCGAAGAGCGGGATGTTGGTGCTTGATTGCCGCTGAAAGATTAGACTGAAGGCACCGAGGATGTTGGAAAGGGTCGCTCCAACGACCATTTCCGAGAGCGAGGGATGGACCGATTGCGCGAGAGCGATATGATCACGACTGGCAGCTGGAGGGCAGTCGATTTGTGTGATCAGCCCAGGCTGAGATGGGCTTGAGACTGATCTCTCACCTCCTGACACTCGGCTCCGGCCGTCAGCAGAGCGATGGTGGGCCGGTGGTGCGGTTCGCGACTGTGGCGGTATGATCGATGAAGAGGTCGGCGTCGCGCTCCAAGACAAACAGGGAGCAAAGTAAGGCAGACTATGTTGTAGGCGATGACCTCGCCATCTGCCCATGTTGTTATATGTTGTCAAGTTTAGGTCTTGGAGGAAGAGTTTCCAAGAATAATAGCTAAACGCCGTTTGGGTTTCCTTTGTCCTTTGACTACAGAGGATTTGACGTCACGGGATTCATCAGCTCTAGACCAACTCATTGACGGCCTCCGTATCTCTCGCGATCGGTCAGCATCTGGTCCCCTACATCAAGCGGTGTGGATCACCACCCGCAGCCGCACTAGGTGACGCAGCCGCACTAGGTGACGTATCCAAATTCCCACGACTGTGGAGACCATCCTGATCGACATCGACGATGATCCACCAGCTTCCCTCCCCCCGTTCTCTTTGCCTCGAGATGACGCAAATACTCACCTTGCCCAACAGTCAGCTCAATTCCAGTGACAGAGGTCTGGATCAGTGGTAGAGGTCTAGATTCGTATAGCGTGATATGGCCTGGAGACCCGCCCCAACTCTCCCAATGCATGGCTCCCGCACAGTAGCTTTTCGTCGTCTCGGCGGCCAAGGGGATTCTATTGCCCTGGCGCCAATCAAAGGATGCGAATACCGACATGGATCCCAGTGTGTGTCATGCGCTAGCGGTCAAAAGCGGAACTCTCATTATTTGATGACTTTTGACTCTATCCTATTCTAGGTTGTACGGCCGGGATTCTTCAGCTCAGTGCGCCTTGTAGAGTGTGACCTCGTCCATGACGGTGCTGTTCGCCGACGCGATGAATTGATGAGTCAAATGGGTTCGATTGTGAAAGCTGATGCGCGACCAGCCATACGTCAAGTCGTTCTGTTGCGGTCAGCGAAGTGCACCCGGCGACGAGATTGACGTGAGACTAACCTGGTATTCAGAATAATAGGTCGCGTTGAGCAGGGCATCAAGACCGTCATAATGACCGGCAGCGCCTGATATTCAGCCCAAACCTCTAGGTCAAAGTCTCACCGTTGACAATGTACAAAGGCGATGACGGGTTGTTCAGGCCGTTCGGATCAACAAAGTCTGGTGAGAGCAGGAGATCAGAGATGTGACTCGTTCACGACAGATGTTGGCGGCAGAGATGAGGGGGACAGAGTCGACCGGATTGACCGGTGCCCAAAGGATCACACGATGATGGAGAAGGGAATAGGACTGACAATTGGCGATGGGTGAGTTTCGTTGGTACGCGTGGACGTGACCATGCTGAGGATAAGGAATCCTCAGCTGCACAGTCGGCCATAGCCTTGATGGCACGCACGATGACAAGATCAACCCCGTACTGAATCAAGGTCGGCTCAAACGCTTTTTGGCAGTCGAGACAAACGGTCGAGGAGCGATTGGTAGCTGATTGGCGTCAGTTGCGCGTGCGAAGGAGAACCGCCTGAATTTGTGTTCGTGTTGATGAAGAGACCGACATGGATCTGACACCCACCTGACACATACCACGGTCGATGCGCACCGACTATCACCCACGGCGTGACCGATCGATTGACTGACGCGAGGTCTTGTTTCAGCCAACTGGTCGACGTGAGAGTCTGTTCCTTTGTCTTTCACAGTGCCATCATCTGACTCACTCGACCTGTTGGTTATGTCGTCCGAATGGTCCGGCGAATTCCTTTTCGGATCCACCCTAATCGCGCTTCGGTCAGGTCCATCACGTCGCACTGATCCTTTCGAGCTCACGATCTCGTCCGGACCCGTTAGATTCCCACCCAGATCCGTCTCGGTGTCGAGGAAGATATGATGTACCATGCCGTCATCATACGAATACCAGAAGTTCCTGTTGGCCTCGCTCGCGTTTCCAGGCATGCGCCAGTGGTTCATGTACTATACTCGAGGTCAGCCAGGACAAGAGACTGAGATCAGCTGAGTAGCGTCGATACCAACCCCGGTGAAATTGGTCTGGCCAGGAGTACAGATCGTCACGTCATATGTGATATTGTTCCTAAGATCCCACGTTTGAGTCCTTCGGTGAAGCGACGAGATGAGATACCTACAGAGCATCCGTGGTGCCGCCTTGAGGATCATGATCAGTTCCACCACCACAAACTCGCTAGGCCTCCTACCATTATCACAATTCGCCTAGTCAATTTCAGCGCTGATTCGTACCTGGGACGCACCTCATGGTTCCCCGGCGCCACCATGTACGGCCGTGAGCTCGTGAGGGGTGTCATCTGATCATAGTATTCCTCAAGAAGAGTCTCGTAACCCTCTACGACGGAAGTCATATTGACTATAATGGAGCTGTTGCCGAAATATGCGTTGGCCGATTCTTTGATCTATCGGGACGTCATTAGGCCAAGAGCGGGGTATACTTCCACCTTCGCCCGCTTACAAAGTAGTCGGCACTGCGCGTGATCAGCTGGGATACTCGCCGTCTCGACAGCTATGGACTCACTAGGCTATGTCTCCGGGATGCAAAATGGCATCATAAGTGCTAGCGAGTTAGTCGTAACACGTTTATTTCACCCACTCGATGCTTTGGACGAGACTCTGTATCGTATTGCTCTCCTCCTTCTTGAGCGGGATGTGGTGCGCACCGGTGAGCAGTGGACCGACTTTACTCGAGAGACCGTCGGCTCCCATCGTTCCCATGTCGACCACGACAGCAATGGACTTCGGTCAGTGGTGCAAAGCTGGGGTAACGTACGAAGGGTGACATATCGCCCGGAGCTCGAGCCGTCGTAAATTTGTAGGTCGGCGTCTGCCGTCAGATTCTTCCGCGCTCGAAACCTACTTCGGAGCAATTGACGCAATTCGTCTACAAGTTGTGTCGCTTGAGTCGAGATGCAAAAATGCACTCAGCTCTATTAAGAGTGCTCACATTCGCGACCCTATACCAATACTCCGTTTTCGGCTGGAGGTCCGTCATGAGGGCGTGATGGTTCCAGCTGTTCTGTTGTCAGCTTATATTTCGCACTTGAGCAATTTCGATCTGGACCAGTACACACGTTCGACTGGTGTTGTATGTCATACTGCTGGCATATGCAGTTCTGCCTAGGTTGAACGGGTCGGTCCCGTATACGACCGTGGCATTATCACCTTCCAGACCATCATATCTGCACAGATGAGCCCGTCAGGGAGCGGTGTCACCTTTGCGAGACATTACGCACGTGTTCCAGCTGATGTACATGGCCGTGGAATTGACATAGGCGAGCCGCTGCTGAATTGGCTCCTTGCCATTCGCGGTCGGCACACCGGGAATATCGCCGTAGGAAGACGTTTCATTGGCAAGAGGCTATGATGGGATCAGCGGATGACGGCCGGAAAAGGTGTATACGCTAGGCAGTGAACAGGTGGGGAAGACTCGAAACTTGAGATTTTGCTAAAGCGGAATCAGGTAGAGGAACTCACTATAGCCGAAGCCATATACAGGCTGGCCAAGACCACAGAGCATCGCAGCCCAAGCATTATTTCCCCTCTTTTGGCTTGAGACCGGGTAATATAATGTTGAGAAGATTCTCGGATGTCAGTGCAAGGTGGATTACGCTATGCGACAGGAGATTTAATGGTCGGGAAAAGAAGGAATCAGTATTCGGCACAAATATCATACCGCACCAGATCCAATGACGCAGGGTCCCTTTGGAACTTTGCATAGAAGGGGGTCACCCAGTGGAGAGCGAATAAAAACTTGGCGAAGTCGAACGTGCGTCGAGGACCATTTTCTCATCGGGTCTTGGGCCAGGAACATTTTCGGTGATCGCCGAAGACTGAAAGGCATATACATTACCCCGCCTATCTAGCTAGCTGCCACGTTGGCAGCATCCCCATCTTCTCGGACATTCAACTTGCTACTATGCATCATACTTCTACAACGTCTTCAAACACCTACACAACCATTGTGCCGCAAGCAGATGCCCTGCCTGTCGGCGGTAAAATGACATATGAGCCACAAAACTGTGAGGAAGGCTTGATGTTAGTGAGCTCCTCTGGCCTCCTGTCACGATCGCATATCGACGTTTTCGCCAACTATCGCCGAGAGTCGCACATCACAGGACGCCCAAAAACGGCAACGCGCGTTCGTTCGGCCGCATTGCGTTCCGAACCCCAAGATTGCCGAGATTCACCTTTTGCGCCACTGCAGAGATCGAGACGCGATGTTTGGAAGACGAGACATGGAACACAAAGCTACGGAAGTATATAGGTACTATAGATCGCTGAGGGATAGCCTCAGCGATTCGATTGAAGTCATTGAAGTCATTGAAGTCATTTCGTAGTATACCCCCTTGTCTTAGTCTTTGCATCGATAGCGCTACCCGACCAGTGCCTACTTCGGCTACGTTCTCATACGTCCCCGACAGTACCTTTGACGCTGGACCCTCTTTGCCTATCAATCGCCACCTTCGGCCACGATCGCCAGTCGTAGGAGTTGGACGTCGGGCCTTATCACTGGTCGGCGTAGCATCCTGACACCTCCTTTGCTACTGAATGTCTAGAGCTCCCTTGAGTTGAGAGTGCTCCAACCAAGACAAGGTGGTACTGAAATGCTTTGAAAATCTTTTAGGCCATTATTTGGTCATCAGAGAAGGGTGTGCATGGGAAGCCCACCGAGAAAGGTATAAAAGGTGAATTAGAGGCCCATCTGCTTTCGCCTTCATTCATTTCAAATAACCCAGCTCACTCGACCATACACCAGAGACTTTACATGTTCCAACAGTTTCCGCCATTCAGAGCAGAGAAAGATGAGTTCAGAGTTTGGCTCATCGGATTGGAGCAAGGAGGCGATCAGCGAGAAAGCAGTACCTGTGTGTGATGCCCAATCAATTCGTTCAAGAGAGGAGCAAGGTCAAATCGATTCTCCAACAGGAGGAAGGGATGACTGCGGATCCGGAGGGACCTGATCCCACAGATACCCGTGATGATTTGCAGCGGCTCGACAAGGGGAAATCTAGAGACGGACGTCATAATCTCCGATACCAACAAGTCTTCGGCGGCTGGCTCAAGCTCGGGTCAGTGATCAGACGCTAAGCACCAAAACTCATGCGATCAGCGTATTTGGAGACTTTGCAGAAATTTGGAGGGAGGGTCGAGGTCGATTGATGTACGGTATCTGTCTATAGGTGATGCATGAATGAAACGAGAGACGAACTCGCCATCACCTCTGGCACAGGTTCAGCCGGCGAAAGAGGACAGGGTCATCCTCTCGCTTCGCCCGAGCGTCCGTGTTGACCAATCGTGTTTTCCATGGCATGAGTCCGCTTCCAAGCCGCCCAATCCACCTTCCGCTGCCCCGCCTCCCGTCCTCGACCCATAATAACGAGGGGAACCATACTCGGCCTGCCATGCGCACACATGAACGGGAAGGTCGTATGGCTCAGTCGATCCACCAGACGAGCACATTGATCTTTGTCGAGTCGATCCTCGAACATGATTGCCCCTATCCCCATCAGCTCCTAGCCAGTGGGAATGGCAGTCGCGTACCGCGACAAGCCTTGGAATTCGCGAGCTCGAGCATTTCCTTTGGCATCCACCGCAGTACCCTTCCCCAGTCGACCTCGTTCACCGTCGCCTCCGCGATGAGAGCTTTCATCTCGCCGAGACATGAGTCGAGGACCGGGAGGTATAGCTTGATGAGCCGCGTCATCTCGATTGCGTCTTTGCGACCGAGTCTAGACGCTAAGGATTTCGGCACAGCTTCGACCGAGACCTGAACATAGTCGGATGCGAGGATATCGGGAAGGGCTAGTTGAATGCCCCATCTTCGGAAGATGTCGAGTACTGCTGGATTCGCCAAAACCTCCGCCTCTTCCCGATTTAGCAAGACCTCTGGCTCGACTTGCGTCGAGTTCATGATATCCACGTTGTCCTTGGCAAACCCATCGCAGAGCTCGCGTAAGATCGCCTCCACGGAGACACGCTCATCTGCAGCATGCTGATCGATCAGGACGAGATCTTGGCCTTCCATTGACGAGGACGACCCCAAGAGACAAGCGATATACTTTCGGTCAACCTGCCCTAGAATCAGCGCCTTGGAGAGCGACGATTTGGCGAATGTCGTCTTTGCAGTTCCGATAATTAGGGGAATGGCCAAAGTGGTGGGGTCAACGAAACTTTGGCACTGCTGGTGATCGGATTTCCGAGCGGGCGTCGCCGAACGCGGAAAGGCAGGAGACTGCACAACGGGAGTATCGGGAGGTGGAGACGTTGATCGGGGCCTCGGCGAAGCGAAAGGCAGAACGCTGGTATCTATCTCCTGCTCGCCTTGCTCATCAGCGATGACATCAAGCTCTAATTCATCCATACCGCGATCAGTTCATCAATCCACCTCGACTTATCCCCACCGGCTCTTACTACAGATGAAGTAAGGCGAGCTCTCTTGCGCGCTGGCTCGGAATCCATAAGGCGCATCATTGGAGCAGGAGTTACAGACAGCGGTCGTCTTATGACGGGTGTGCAAGGTCGAGAAGTGAATGCTGGAGAGACCGGTTGCAATTCATAGGGCGATACTGCGGGTTGAGATTGTTCAGGGCGTCGACCGGAAGAATGCGGAGTATGATTCCTGCTTGACTGAGTGGTTTGTGCTGATGCAGAACGCCTCGGCTTTAAAGGCAAGACATCCAATGGATTGATCGGCTTTGATACGAAATGGTGTCTCTTCGAGAACTCGTCAATGACCGCAAGCAGGAACGACTTGACTGATTCCGCATCCTGCATCGAAAATCAGCGTGACGCGCCGATGCTTCCAGTAAAGGTACCTTATAGCCTAGAACCCCCTTACGCGGTTCGTAAGCTGCGTCGACGTCTTCGTGTGGAATCGTGATATTTAGCACATAGCACGGGTGCCTTTCGAGGCGGCGAGGTGAGCGGCGCTGACCTAGATACATCGTCAGACTCAGCTCTGGTAAGATGTAAGCATGGTAACACACGGTTGCTCGGCGTAAGCTCCATCAAGATATCCTGAGTCATGGCGGAGAATCTGCTAGCCGCAAAGCGCTTGACGATGGCGGTCTGGAGATCGCCTCGATCGATGGGGTAATGGTTGAGATCTGAGCGTGTTAGCGCTGCTTCCTATGTTCGAAAAACGACGAACAAAGATGCTGATGACCCTACGATGTGAGAGGCCGAATCAGCTGGGAAGCCTCCCGCGAGAAGGGCTGAAATACCTTGGTGACCGATCCCTCGAGGCTGATGAAGCCGTCAATCCGTCGACGCCCTGACGAGACTCGAATATTCTGGACTCTCTGCTCGGAGCCTCAGATACAGCAATGCGGGCTCAGCATCAGGACTCGCCACGACCGTAGCATTCCCATATACCGAGCGGAAAACGTCTACGCTCGTTCGAAGCTTAGTTCACCTCAGCATCCGAGGTCTCATCGAGAGAATCGCACTGACCTCGGGTATCGCCAAGACCTTCTTTGCTGCAGCTCCGATCGACGTACCCACGCTTCTCTCTTCCCAGAGCGTCCATTTCACGCCAAGTCTGACCAGCGCCAGAGTCTCGATGACCTTCTTGCAGGCGGCAAGAGTCGATGCTGGCGAGCTGGCTGCTATAGATGCCTGCCGTACTGGAATCTGGTGACATAGGCCCAGAACAGATAAGAAGATAATAGACACACGTTGTGAAAGAGATCCTTCACTACAATAGCTGTCCCGTGTGTACCGGAGATGGGTCGAGATGAGACGCCTTCGAATAGCGTCTTCGAGCTCTAAATGGAGGAAGTTAGAAAATCAAGGAGTGAAACGCCATTCCAGGGCGAAATGCAGACCTTGATGAGCTTCGTATATGTGTGACGGGAGATCGCGGTCCGGCTTGTGATCTCTACCAAACCTAGCGCAGCGATGGAGGACAGAGCTGTCCCAATCACTTAGCTCATATCGCTCATACGGTTCCTCAAGCGAAGCGCACCTTCTCCTCGGAAGCCATAGGTTCCCACAGACCCAGTTCCGCTTTCATTTAACCCCTCACTCGTTACTGCGATTCTGCATCAGTCCGAAGACCAGTCAAGACGGAAGCGAAACTCGCCATATCGAGTTCCAATCTTTCTCAATGCCCCCTTCTCAATTCCGCAACCATCGTCCTCGACCCTTAAGCTCTCAGCACCTTTCCGAAGATCAAGCCAGCAGTCTATACGTCTCGCTCCTGCATCTAAAGAGTTCTGCACCAGCTCGACGAGAACTTGTAGGAAGGTCGGGATGACGAGGGAGGAGCGCAGAGTCGTCGATGTTGGTCTTTGGAGAGGGAGAATTAAAGGGGATGATGTCATTGCCTGAGGAGAAACTAGTACATGCTGATGGGCGATGTCAGAAGAAATCGGTGGATTGTTTGTCTAGTCATCATGGTCGGAATAGAAGGCCTTGATGGGGGCACCGTTTTGCAGAACGATAAGTTAAGATTAGGAGTTGTAACGGAATCAAATTCCCGTCGGGGCCAAGACAACTTTGCCGGCTCTGCTCTCTTTGGGGTTTCACGTCTTTCATGACTTGTATATTGAAGCCTCCGATATGGGAAAGGCAAGATGCCGAAGAAAGCGACTATCAAGTATCGCTCCCTCCGCTCAAATCTCGTCCATCTCCCCCTCTCTCTATACGCGTCATTAGCTCAACAACAAGCCGTACGTCGCATGTCCAGCTCTCCCCTCAACTAGATTAACGACCACGTAGAGACCACAAGGGATCATCCTCCACCTCTCGCCTCTCATCGCGTCAAGTCACCGTCCTCATGCGGCTTATCTGGGATGGTCCGGACTTGCAGCAGCCAGCTCACTCCCAGGCGGGTTGGCGGGAGTAGGTAGAGGGGAGGGGCTGGAGACGATTGAGGTGGATCCGGAGGTGGCTATGGGCTTGGGATGGGCCGAGGGAACCATAGTCAGTCGCAGGTCGATGGCCTGGATTCATGGATTCATGCTGATCAGGGGACAGGTAGAGATTTCGGTGATCCATAATCCCATCAAAGCGCGGTCGGTATCGGTGACGCCCCTCACGTCGGATGACTGGGAGATCCTGGTAGGTCAATTCAATAGGCGAGGTGGGCACAACCTGATAATGGAGCAGGAACAACATGCCTCGTTCCTCGAGAACAACCTTCTTTCCCAGCTCCGAGGGGCTCAAAAGGGCCAAGTTCTGGATGTATGGGTGATGGGGAGGACGAAAATCCGGATACGCGTCGGTCAGTTCTCCCCTTGTTACTCAGTCATTGAGCTGACTCACAAGGTGCAGACGCCACGGATCCGAAGACGAGTGACAGCTCAGCGGTCCTCGTCCACTCCGAGACGGAGATCTTCGTCGCCCCTCGTCCGAGGGATGCCGCGCCCCGTCGGGCAGCTGAAATCGAGGAATCGGTTATTCCGGCCGCGTCATCTTCAAGTTCCACCAAACCTGATGCGACGCACGGGAAGAAGGCGAAAGAACAGCACGTCAGGCTCCGGCTTTTACCGCCCAGAGTGGCGTCAGAATGGGGGAGACCTGAGATCCCGCAAGACCAGCTGGACACGCTTGGAAGTGACAGATTGGCACTATGTTCGCCTGAGACGCTCAGAAGGGTCAAGCGGAAATTGGAGATCAAGGGCGATGGCCTGGCGCACGTCCGGCTAGAGCTCGTGAGAAGGGCCTCAAAGGACAGTTCTTCACAGTCGCAAATGGACGCAAAAGCGGATGCGGGCGAAGCGAAGGCGAAGGAGGAGGATGACCGACTGGAGGTTTGGCTCGCTTCTTGGCTTGAGATGCCGGAGGGATGCTTAGCGCTTCTTGGAAAGACGGATGACAAATGGGAGTGTTGGGGCAGTGTCCGGTTCGTCTTTTCTGCACGTTCTGGGGCTTTCTGATTTGGCTCGACCATTCAGTACGATTGCGGCTGGTCAGAGGAAGGGGTGGCTAAACCCCGTAAGGTTGAAGGCAGCTCTCCCGGCTTTCGAGCTGTAGGTCATATCAATCATGTACACGAGAATGACGGCTTCTCCGCAGTCCTCCGTCCCGGACCACTCGGCGACTAGCTGGTGTCGACATTATGTTACAGGACGCCATTGCCTATCTGCGGCGCTCGAATGGCATGGACTATCCTCGACCATTGCTGGTAGTCGGTGCGAAGGGCTCAGGAAAGACCAGCCTTGTCAAGCTCATCGCTGAACGGCTCGAGTCTGATCGAGAGGTACTGCCAGGTTTGCCCTCCCGTCTGCACTACGTCATACGTTGACGGGGCTCAGATGTGATTTACGAGGATGTCGGGCGTATCGACATAGACTCTCGAATGTCGGCGACGAAGGAGAAGATGACGGGTTGGTTAGAGGAGGCGACACGCCGAAGGCCTAGTCTTCTGATTCTGGATGGACTTGATTCTCTGCTCAGACCGGAGCACGAGGTGTGTCTGCTGGTTTGCAATAGACATAGTCAACTGACTCCAACAGTTGACACCGTCATCGAATCCAACTGCCTTGGCCGATCATTTCTGTCGTCTCTTTTCGACCACCAGCCTTCCGTCCGGAGTCTTGGCCATCGCGATCGCCACGAGTAGCCCGTCGCTGCACCCACTATTGAACGCAAAGCATATCTTTGGCGAGACGATCAAGATCAGCGCTCCAAACAAGGAACTTCGACGAGAGGTGCGTCGCGACTCAAGATCATGCTGATGAGTAGATACTGCAAGTGCTGGTAGAAGAGAAGGCGGAAGGCTCGGATCGTCGCCTAACGAATGGCGATGAACCGGAGCTCGATTTCGTTACTCTCGCGAGTAATGCCGAGGGCCACACGGCATCGGATATGAGCGACCTGGTGGAAGGGGCGATGCAGCAGGCGATGATCCGAACCGCTCATGAAGACAGCAGTAAGGTTAGGGGCCACCTCTAGGCCCCATGTCTGCTTATCTAACACTTCTGCAGCTCCGGGTCACGATGGACGATTTCGCGCTCGCTCAAGCCGCTTTCACGCCTCTGAGTTTGCGCGGTGTCACCCTACAGAAGTCGGAGGTCCAGTGGAGCGATATCGGAGGTGCGGAGCTCCATGGTATGGAGCATCCGCTGATCTGGCTTTAGGGCTTCACGAGCCTCGCCGGGTCCTCCGCGAAACCCTGGAATGGCCGACGAAATACGCCCAGATCTTCGCCAACTGCCCTCTTCGCCTCCGCTCCGGGTCAGTGTCCTGTCTTTTTGTCTGGGTCTTCTAACACTGCTAATCCTCTCATTCCAGGTTACTGCTCTATGGCTTCCCCGGTTGCGGCAAGACTCTGCTTGCTTCAGCCGTCGCGAAAGAGTGCGGACTGAATTTCATCTCCGTCAATGGTCCCGAGATCCTCAACAAGTATATCGGGGCGAGCGAGAAGGCTGTCCGGGATCTGTTCGAGCGAGCTAGTGCGGCCAAGCCTTGTGTGCTGTTCTTTGATGAGTTTGATTCAATTGCGCCGAAGAGGTGCGACCTTCTTATTGCGTTGATGCGAGGCTCCATGATAGAGCTGATCTGAACAGGGGTCACGACTCGACAGGCGTGACGGACCGGGTGGTGAACCAGATGTTGACGGAAATGGACGGTGCGCAAGGATTGGAGGAAGTCTACGTGCTTGCGGCGACTAGGTACGATACAACTTCCGGAAGTCTAGCTGATCAATTAGCCGACCGGACCTGCTTGATCCTGCTCTGCTTCGACCTGGACGATTGGACAAGTCACTGATCTGCGACATGCCCTCAGAGGCTGACCGCCTTGAGGCAAGTCGTACGGTATGCTGGCGTCTCGACGCTGATGAGATCCAGATCCTGGAAGCGCTCTCCCGCAAACTCACCTTCCATCCCTCCGTTGACCTGTCCGATATCGCAGCCCAGTCCCAGGGATACTCTGGCGCCGACCTCCAGGCGGTAGTCTACAATGCGCACCTCGAGGTCGTTCACGCATCGATCGATTCGGCTATGGAGGTCAAGGGGAAAGGCAAAGGCAAGGGAAAAGCTGGGGCCATGGAGAAGATCCCGGAGAAGGCACGTAAGAATTATCGACAGATCGCTCCGGAGGAGGATGCGGATTCTGGTTCCTTGGCGGAGAGAGCGGCGATGACGAGTCGGGTGAGTCGTCTTGCATTCTTGGAAAGGGTGTTGCCTTATGGTTGTTAGATCGACGCGATTGTCAAGAACGCCTCGGATATAAATACGACCGGTGCTAGCGAGATCCGGAAGGAGGCGCCTAAGGTATGCCTGGTCCAAAGCTGGTGAAACAGGCTAATGTGAAGCAGCCGGTAATCGAGCAAATCCACCTCCTCCGGTCGCTCGCAAACACCCGTCCATCTGTCTCTCCATCCGATCGCGCTCGTCTCCGAAGAATGCAAGTCCCCTCGACTTGCATCAGCTTCGGGAAATCGGTGACTGATTTCTATTTAGATATCGCTCGTTTGTTTCCGATCGAGATGGCAGTATCGCGAATAGCGATCTTGGACGTAGCACAGGGACGCGGGTTTCATTGATGTAGGCGAACAGAAGGACACTATTTGCATACATGGGGATCTGGATATAGATGTTGACGATCACCTTTTGAATACTCATCCCGCTTCTCTACCTCTGCGGTAAATCAAGTGGGTACGGATATGAGCACGATTCGGAGCACTAGGATGCGAACAGGGCGGTCCCCTTCTTACGTCCGAACGAGTAGATGAGCAGCCCGGAGCCGAACAGGCCGACCTATCGGCCTATCAGACACGAACGATGCAAGGGGACTGCACTCACGGTGATCCCGATAGCGACCTGGACCATACGGAACCCAATGATCAGGCCTTGGGAATACGAATCGCCGTGGTGCGTTGTCGTTGTCGTTGTCATCGCTAGACCACCGGCTGCTGCGATACCCGACTACACAGAGAGACGATCCGATCAGCATCGAGCAAGGTTGAGCGATTCAGGATTTACAGGGACGAGGAAGAGGAGACCTGTCACCATCGACGTGAACGCCGTCCCGCCGAATACCCGCGAACAGATATTTCCCAGTATCCTGCGTCTCCGTCAGCATTTTCCTCCATCAAATCCGGAGGGTGTATGCTAAAGAGAGAACGAGAGATTACACACCCGATGACGAACGCCCGGGATCGCACTGACCACATCACTCTCGTCAAAGATATAATGATTCGCCAAGGTATCCGTCAAATACCCAACACAGCTAATAACCACCATCACCAGCAACTGCCTACTCCTGAGCGGCTGCATATTCCACATACTCAACAACAGGCTGAACAGCGGGACGAACGCCAAGAGGTAGATCTACGGCATCCCCTGTCTCCACCACGGCCAAGAGGGGTCGCGGCGCAGATGATGGCGCCTTGTTTGAGGTTGGTGGTGATCGTATCGGTCGTGGCGTTGGAAAATGTGAATATACCGTTAAAGGGCATCAGTGAGGTAGTGGAGTCCAAGGCGGCATCGGCGGATTGGAGGAGGAGGGAGGAGATGAAGGTCCCGGTTAGGGTTTTGAGGGAGCTGGCGGTGGCGGCGGCGGCTGGAGGATCGGCGAGCGGGTTGGTCGAGTACGACGAGGTCGGAACCGATCGTGATCCCGAAGCCCTGCTCGGATCAGCTTGAGATCAGGCCGGACTGAGGTACCAGGAAGAGCGAGTAGATAATCGCATATACCATTCGGACGGAGCCGGAGACGATGTTCTTGAAGGCTAAAGCCTCCTCGAGAGAACCACATACTGCGATGCCTGATTAGTCGCATTCGATCGGTACCGACACACAGATGGTATACCCCGGAAGGATGAGCACGACTCCCCCAGACGCCACCGTTTGGTAGCAGAATATTCCCGTCGTCGACAGTGCCCTCGCAGTGAACGAGATGACCGTAGCTTTACCGATTCTACCCATGTCAGCTCGATCCTCTCAGGTACACCCACTCGAAGATATTTGAGTACATTGCACTCTTGCTCGCCACATGCAACTGCAGAAAGTTGAGCAGAATCCCAAGGCAACCCGAAGCGACACCGTCGATGAAGCTCCCCACAAAGTCCATAGGCCCGATGATACCGGAACACAGGAAGGCGATCAACATCCTCTGCCAGAGGTTGTATGTCATCGGCCCCTTCAAGAGTGCATGGATCCGCTTCGTTCCCTCTGCCGCATCCATCTCGTCGTGCACTACCGCTTTGTAGACGTTGTGTACTCGGTGCAGCTTGCCAAGGTCCAGTCCGCCGCCGGCTTTGACCAAATGCGTCTCGGAGGTACGCGTGTCGATGTCGCCGAAGGAAGCATGATGATTGAGGGGAAGTGAATGAATTGGGCGTCGACTTCAGGACGTGCGCGGGGGCTGCGAGTTGCGAGTCGATGCGGGGGGAAGGGGCGCCGAAGGTCATCAGTGCTTGGGCGAGCTTGATAATGAATTGCTGTCGAGTAAGGATGTTAAGCGTCCGGGATCGGCGACTGGTGCGCCGGCTGACGAGGGAAGCCGAATTGGGGAGAACCGACCCGTTCGGTGCGGATCCTCGATGCTGCTCAAGCACCCTGCGAGGCGGCGTCGCACCGGTAATCGGCACGGACGAGCGAGCTGGACTACCACGGGGATAGTCGAGCCGTTCAATCACCGCTCCCTGGGATATTGCGCGTTGTGGACTGCCTGGGCCGTTCGAGGGCATGATCAACGAAGGTCTCAGCGCGGAAGACGGCCGGGTCTGAGGCGAGTATTGGTATGGCGACCGATTTTGCAGCGGTCGACCTACTGGAGCTTCGTAGTTCCCCACAATCGTCGAGTTCCGGGGACTGACGCTGAAGTTGTTTGGCTGATTGTACTGCTCGACCGCTTCTGCCGAGAGGAGGGTATCGAGTGTCGGCCTATGCTGCTGGATATTCGTCCACCTTCGCGCCCCCACCCGAGGGGGAGTTGACGTATACGCATCGGAGCGTGGGGGGTCCCATACTTCTCGTACCTCTGAGACTCCGAATCATGCCGGTGTAGGCTCACTTCCTCCTCTCCTCAGGAGACATCCCGATAGTACTCCCCAGAATCTCCTAACGGCTGAGCGTCCCTCGACCCCTCGCTCGAGAAGGGGTAGGAGTTGACATCGAAGAGCTTTTGCTCATCTTGGGATGATTGGTGATGATGCTGGATGTGCGGTCCGTGGATGGTGGAGTCGGACGTCATGGTGCTGATAGGGGACATGTCGGTGCGGGAGAAACGGACTTTGGAATTTTGGCGGCGGAGGGCGGGACGGATGGAGCTGGACATGGTGTTGGTAGGGTCGATGGAGGAGGGGGAATGCAGTGAAGAGGATTGATTTTAGGAGGACGGCTGACTTACAGACCGCCCAAGCGGGAAGGGTAGGCAGAGATTAACTCTGAATCGGCAGTAAGACTCTGTCCTATGATGGTCAACACTTGGAATTGATGTTCAGGAAAGAGGTTTCATACATTTGGCTTGGAGGAAAAGTTCGGGGCGTCGCAGAGAAGGCGGGCGTCGATCCACACTGCTCCCGACCGGCCATCCTGGGTCCACATTCGCGATCGACAGTCGTAATTTCGAACTGGCCCAATCTGCAGCCGGCTTGTCGAATTTCCTATTTCCGTCCTTTGATCAGTCTCCTTACTCCCTCCCTCACAGATTCCCTACTCCTCCTTACGAGTAACGTAAGCTATCCCACCTGAGTCAGTCAGTTGAGCCGGCAGATGAGCTGCATCAGCGCAATCATCAGGCAGCTTCGCCAGTCCCAAGGATACCGTTCATGGCCCCTTCGCCGGATATTTCATCCCTTGCAACTTCCTCAACCTCCTCTCCGCATCCCTCTCGCTCCTCCTCTGAATCTCCACCGCCCCAGCCATGATCTCCGGCAAAGCCCACCTGACAATCTCCGCCATCCCCGCACCCTGCTTCTTTACTGTATTGAAAGCTAGCACGAAGAGCACGAGGTGAGCCATGACGAGGAGGTGATGTTGGTGGTTCATGAAGTGGGATAGGAAGGGGATCCAGTAGGGTGAGAGGGAGAGGGGGAGGAGGAGGGTTTGGGACAGGGCGAGGAGACTTAGGAAGGAAGAGGGTTTGGAGAAGTGCCGAAGGAGTTGACTGGCAGTGCTGTGGGGGGTGAGTGAGCTGGGTGTCTGGGGAAGGGCGGGGACGCACATGAAGAGGCAGGTTAGGACGCCGATGTCGAGGGTGTTTCGGGCTTGAGCTATGCTTGAGGCGTTTCGCTTTTGGAGAGCTTTGATCTCTTCTTCTTGCTCTTCTCTCCCTTATCAGCAACAGTCCTCTTGATACACCGCGATGTATCCTCACCTTGCTCATCTTGTATGGTAGCTACATCCGAGATCAGCTGCATTTCTCATTCTCGGCCATGAGACTCACCATCCTCGGACTGGGCCGAATCGTTCGGCTTGGGCTGTCGTTGCGCCGCAGTGCTTTGTCGAGCTCCTCGATGCATGTTGAAACGGTCTGGATGAATTAATTACTATGCAACACAACAGGCTCGGGACCAACAGCAGAAAGGTTCCGCTTCCCGTTACGTAAGATGATACGCGTGTCGTCCTGGAGATATTTCGTCCGTCCACTTTGAATATTTCCTCTAACCATCCTCGTTGATCGCCTCCTCTCAGTGCTTGCTTGTCACTACCGCTCCCTCCATCCAACCAGCCGGGCTTCCAGGCCTTGATCTCATAGTCATCGCTCCTGGACTGAGTCATCATGTCGAGATCATACGACCGAGGTGTGCTTTCTCTTCGTCCCAACTCGATCGTCTGGACTGACTCGCTCATTCTTAGCTCTCACCGTCTTCTCACCCGATGGACATGTGTGTCCCTATAATTTCATTGGTGGTCCTATCTGACTGGTTGTTAGCTGTTCCAAGTGGAGTACGCACTCGAAGCTGTCCGACGAGGAACATGCGCTGTAAGTCCCGCAACTCCACAACGAGTCATCCGGCAAGCACGGCTGGCCTGGCGTCATGGAGTTCTGGGCTGATTCTTTCATTCATTCAGGTTGGAGTACGAGGAACCTCCTGTGTCGTCCTCGGCGTCGAGAAGAAATCCACACTCCAGCTTCAAGATCCGAGGACGGTGCGGAAGGTGGCTATGCTCGATGACCATGTCTGCGTCGCTTTTGCCGGTGGGTCTTTGGCACTTTCAACACCAGACTTGTTCTGGTGGCGAGGCGGTACACCAGAGATACACACTGAATCGGTGGATGCAGGCTTGACCGCCGACGGCCGCATCTTGATCGACAAAGCTCGTGTGGAATGCCAGTCCCATCGATTGACCGTCGAGGATCCAGTCAGCATTGAGTACATCACCAAGCACATCGCCGGGATTCAACAGGTTTGCCATTATCCGTCCCACTACCTTCATGCTGACTGGTACTGCCTTCTCCGCAGAGATACACACAATCAGGAGGTGTTCGACCATTCGGGATCTCCACCCTCATAGTCGGCTTCGACCCTAACGACACGGAACCTCGTTTATACCAAACCGAGCCGAGCGGGATCTACTCTGCGTGGAAGGTGAGTTTCTCTTGTCTCCGCCAGCCGCACGAGATCAGATGCTCAGACCTCGAAGCAACTCATCGCCAGGACCCAGCTGATAGATCCCAGGCCAGCGCGATCGGTCGTTCCTCCAAGACAGTCCGGGAGTTCCTGGAGAAGAACTACACAGACGACCTGGGCCGGGACGAGGCGATCAAGCTTACCGTCAAGTCACTGCTCGAGGTGGTGCAGACTGGCGCGAAGAATATCGAGATTAGCGTGATGGAAAAGTATGGGGTGATTACGGTGGGTCGCGACCAATCTCTCCCTTGGTATAGCTGATCGTGAATGGTGCATCGTGGACAGAACCTCGAGCAGGCGGAGATCGAGAAGATCGTGGCGACCATCGAGTCGGAGAAGGAGGCGGAAGCGGAGAAGAAGCGACAACGGCTTGCCCAGACTCAGGCAGGACAGATGGCCATGGCAATGGGCCCTACATCGGGGACGCAGACGCCAGCGGGCGAGGAGGGCGTGAGTAGCACGACGGTCCCGGGGGGAGAGAGCGGAGTGCAATGAATAAGAGATGCATAGTGTACATAGTACGCGCCATAGTGCTCACGGGTGTATCCTTGGGAGAGCTCCAATACCTTTCTCGCACCTCAAGGCAATTATTTCCGGTGAAGAATCTGCCCCTGGACAGGATCCAAAGGGCATTGTCCAGTCACACCGTGCATCATGGTGGTGGATACTCTACCATCCGTTGTAGCGCTCGATAAGGCTTCCCCAATCCCCGCTTCTCGATGACCTCCGCCGGCATACAATACACCGGATCGACATCCACCAATCCCGGATATCCCAACAATGACAACCCTATCTCCCCATCAGCTTGGTCATTCTCGCCCTCCTGAATCCGACTCCGGAGAGAGTTGACCTACCCGCCACTCCAAAGATGGTATGAAACACATCCACCCAATCCCCCGGCCGATCCGCGATCCCCCCATCCTCCAGATCCTACACCCATCAATACCACCACCAAGCTAAGTCGGAGGGAAAGCTCACTTGGGCGGAGAGGATGAACTCGATGAGCTGATTCCGGTTGATCCAATGCATCCTCTCCACAATGGATAACGCCGCGAGATTCCACCACGAGTAACACACCTACTCCACTCTCATCAGCTCCAACTTCATCCAATCCGATCTCGTTCTGAAGTAAGAGTGTCTCATTCTCAAGGCAGAGTAGGAGAGAGGACCAGGAAGAGGCAGCCCACATCCTCAAGCTTCTCAGGCCGCCCATTCAGCCCACCATTAGGCAACTGCCTCTCGCTCAACCACGCCCCCGTCAAATCCCTATCCACCAACTCTAACCTCCCCAATATGGCCAACGCAGCCACGCACACCCAGACTACCCACCCCATCACTACTCAGCCTCGTTTCCATCGAGTAGACGGCGAGCGGAACGTACCTTGTCCCCCATGACTCTCCCCGCCCGGCTCGAGCCCAAACCCCCCGTCGAAATTGCCGCTCCCCCTGATTCTCTCAATTACCAACTCCCTCCCTCTCCCCTCATACAGCTTGTCGAGGTCATCCAAGCGGCCGAGGAGGGAGAGTGAGGATACCATGATGTATGAGAAGCGTGTATCGGATTCGCCGAATGAGTCTCCAGATGCAGCTCCATTCGGAGCGACTCTGGCCAAGAGGACTGGTTTACGTTAGTAGTGGTTGGAGGGTGGGATGGTGGGGAAGGGGAGAGACGGACAGGAGACGACGCGGTTGATTTCGATGCGGTCGAGGGCGTTTTGGAGGAGGAGGATCTGGATCGCTGAGAGGGTGGCTAGGATATGTCCGTCGTGTCCTGGGTGGGCGCCGAAGGTCCCTGCGAAACCCAAGTGAGAATCCGAACGGACCCAAAAGGAAGGGGAAAACAGTTGGGCAAGGAAAGAGTGGAATGAGAGAGCGAGAATGGACTGACCCGCCTCATCGTCCCAGCATGACATGACGTATTCGATCATCTCGTCCCTATCGAGGCCGTCGGGTTGACCCATGATGTGTAACGCGGTGAGACCCCAGTAGACGCCGTTAAGTCGGAGATGCTCGGTCAGGTGGTAGGCGAGATCTTTCCGCTGCGTCAAACATCCGGTCAGGACTTGACCATGGTAGCAGGGTGGTAAGAAGGAAAGAAGTGCATAGGAGGGGCGAAGTGGAGGGGTGATGGTTGGGAATGCTTGAGGGTTGATGGACTTACCTTGTCGAGGTTCTGGATGTATTGGACGTGTAGAGGGATGTCAAGGGACTGCGAAGAGGAGGAGGAAGACGCCATGATGGAACACGTCACGTCGTCTTCCGAGACGAAGGTCCGTCCGTCTCTTTGATTAGTATTATGATAATCTCTCTGCAACAGACCCATTTGTGGAGGTCTGCTTGTGGAATTCGTCTCCTTCAGCCTCTGCTCGATTGCCCCCTCAACCCTTGCGAAATCCTCCCTGTCGTTTCAACCGTCAAGGTCTCGAGAAGATGCACGCAGTAGATCCCACCCCAATGTAGCTCAGAACAGATCCATCGAATGCATATGACAAAAAATACCGCCGCATCCACTCCTGCCCCTTCCGGTCCCTCCCTTTTCGTCTCCAACACCCTTCCTCCGGTCTCGTCCTTCCTGCGCGACGTCGTGAGCACCACTCTAGAGCTTGTCGTAATAGTAGTCGAGCGGAGGGATATCAGGTTTGAGGCCCTTTCTTGTCCGGATCTTGACCGCAAGCTCGTTGACCTTGCTGCCCTTCTCCGTGGCATCACCTGATAGATATTAGTACATTGTGCCAAGAGATATGGGGCTTCAGGCTCACCGTTCAGTGCCTCCCAGTGGTCGAACACCTAAGACGAGAATGCGTCAGATGGAAGGAGATGAGGTATACGGGAGTTACCTACAGCCTGGGGGAACGCCTGGCCACCAGTGGCCTCACGCAATGCGGCATTGAAACCGAACGACTCCGCGACAGGCAGGTAGGCTACGAAGGGCATCAGTATGGGAATCGCGGAAGTACGGGTGGACACGCACCCTTCATGGTGTACATTGGTGTACCGACACGTTGCTCGGCCGAGAACACCTGGCCGCGACGGACGTTGAGGACGGACTAGAAGGATCAAGTCAGATAGTGCTCTAATGATTCATTTCGTGGGATACGCAGGGTGGGGCAGGATGGTAATTATGACAGCGGTGGGAGTAGGGGGAAGGGGAAGGGCTGATGAGGCGCAAACTCACGTAGACACCTCCCTGAGCAGAGTCGGGGCATGCAATCTCGACCAAAAACCTGCATCCTATCAGCATGACTTCCCAGTGATCAGGTGGTGCTCACATCGGCTCCTGGAGCGTCGGCTTCGACAGCATCTCGGCGGCGTAGCAGACACGTCGAGCAGTGGGGATGATCTGACCACCGCCTCGGTGAATGGCATCGGCGTGTAGCTATATCAAGATCAGCAAGCGTTCCAGCCTCAAGTCTTCCGCACTTACAGTGCAGTCGAGAATGTTGAACCGGACTCCACGCATAGGCTCCTCGCATAGACCACCTTCCTTCGTTGCCCACTGGAATGCAGCAACGACCGAGTCCTTGATCTCGTTCATGTACTGTACACCCTTGGACCCGTCGAGGAAGATATTCGGTCCATTGGTGTCCGGGCCGAAAGTCCAGATCTTCCTGGCGTCGGTCACGTCCCAGCCGTAGGTGTCGGCGAGATGTCGCGCTCGGATCTTGGGATCGTCACGAGGTGCGACCTTGCCCTCCTCAATCTCCTTCGCAAGCTCCTCGTCCAAAGGCTCGGCCTTGACGTACAGTCGGTTGTGCTTGTTTTGCGATTTGGACAAGGCGACCATTGAGGATTCAGCAGTGACAGTCTCACGGTAGCCGACGACCGGGTCGGACTTCCTCAGAGGTACGCCGGCGTGGTCATTCTCGAGATCGTTGAGGCAGATCTCGAGGTGAAGCTCGCCAGCACCGGCCACGATGATCTCCCCGTTCTCGTTGATCATGGTCTTGACGCACGGGTCAGACTTGGATAGTCGCTTGAGACCCTCAACGAGCTTGGGCAAGTCGGACGCGTTCTTACACTCCACCGCGACCTGGACGACTGGGGAGACGGAGAACTTCATGACTCGCATGTTGTGAGCAGTCTCAGAAGTCGTGATGGTACCGGACTTGAGCAGGAATTGGTCGACACCGACAAGGCCGATGATGTTACCGGCCGGGCAATCCTCGATAGCCTCGACGGAACGGCCCATCATGAGCACGGTACGCTGAATCGACTTGACGACCGAGTCGTCCTTCTTTCCCGGGACGAAGTTGGGTCCCTGGATGCGGACCTTCGGGCCGGACGAGACGGTACCCGAGAAGACACGGCCGAAGGCGTAGAATCGGCCCTTATCGGAAGTGGGCACCATCTTCGAGATGTAGACCATCAAGGGGCCCTTGGGATCACAGTCACGGATGGCGATAGCGGACTCGTCGTCCATCGGCCCCTCGTAAAGAGTCTCGACTCGGTACCGTTGAGCGGTCGCAGGCGAGGGAAGGTTGATGACAATCATCTCCAGAAGGGAGTCACCCGCAGGGAGGAACTTCTTCATGACCGCCTTCAGCAAAGGCTTGCCCTCAAGCTCACGCTCCTCGACAGCGAGCTTGATCTCAAGCTTCTCGAGCAGGGTCGGGATCTCGTCCTTCTTAAAGTTCATGACCGAGTCGAAGATGCGGAAGATGGGGTCGAGGACGAACATGTTGAAAGCGCGCTCGGCACCCCCGTCAGAGGTCTTCGTCCACTTCTTCGTCTTCGGGTTGAAGTAGTTGTCACCCCAAAGCTTAGGCATAAGCTTGGCCTTGTCGACACCAAATTTCTTGGCGTATCGCCCGGCGAAATTTCGGAGAGAGAAGCCCCAGCCGTGAAGACCGGAACCGAAAGCGACGGTACCCTGATCAGGGAAAACCTGGACGTCGCCAAGCGCGGGGTCCGCGTAGGTCGAGACGATGACATTGACGGACTCGATGGTTCGGCAGAAGGATTGGTAAAGGGTCTCCTTCTCGACTTGAAGCTCGAGGAGGGCACGGTCGACCTTGTTGATGATCAAGACTGGCTTGACGCGCTCCGTCAGGGATTGACGAAGCACGGTCTCGGTCTGCACGCAAACACCCTCGACACAGTCAACGACGACCAGGGCACTGAAAATGTCAATCGACTTCTACCGGAGATGGGCTGGATTTACCCATCAGTGACACGGAGAGCAGCAGTGACTTCCGAGGAAAAGTCGACGTGGCCGGGCGAGTCGATCAGGTTGATCAAGAACTCGTTCCCTGGGTCACCCGTCAGCCGAATCCGAAGCCAAGAGATCTTGAGACCCACCGTCCGTTTTCTGCTTGATATCGTCCACATCTTCCTTATTTAATGCGAAATACATGGAGATAGCCGTTGACTTGATGGTGATACCGCGGTCAATCTCGTCTTGACTATTGCTAGTTCAGCACAATAGAGCAGAAAGATGAAGGACACTGACCGAGTATCCGTGAACCGCATGTCTCCCGCCTTGGCACCAGCAATGATACCAGCCTTGGAGACGAGAGAGTCGGTGAGGGTGGATTTGCCGTGATCGACATGGGCGATGACGGACATGTTCCGGATGTTGGTGGGCCGGTCCATGAGCTCCCTCATCTGGTCTACGGTGAAGCTTTGGGACGTCAGTCGGGCTCACACGTATCGCTACAAATAGTGAAGGGGAGCTATGAGAACTGCAACAGCCGGGGTGGCGAGGGTCATTGCCCAGGCCACGAAGTTCCGTAATGCTCGCACACGCCGTCGAGATACACCTGACAAGACGGCGTCTCGTATCGAAGGGAGGGAGGGCAAGGCTGTCTGGGGAATTCAAGACTCACTTGACCTATTCGACTCATTGATCAGAATCATTCCTCCACCATGAAAGGGCGAACGTACCATTTTTGCTGATTCCTTCGAGGTTAACGGGTTTATGAAGACTTTTGTGCTGGTTTCGAATCCGTCTACCTCTATACGCCTTGAACCGCTACGAGACAGGCGAGAGAAAAGAGAACGCGTTGGGTCAAGGGGAAGATTCCTCACAAATCGCTCTTGGCCGGTGAGTTCGAAAACCGGCAAAACATCGGGATTTCGTGGCATGAGGCACTCAAGACTCGGCTCAAGATAGGTGAGCCCCGCATTTTTTTTCGGGGGGTGTCTCTGTTGTGGACCTGATCGTCAAGCTTGTTTTTGGAGAGCGCTTGCCGACATTTGCCTACAAGATGGCGCCCCTCGAGACGGTCGCCCTTGGGCGTTCGAAGCGTAGCACTGCCGGCAACCGGTTGGTATCACTCACTGCACGTCTACCAGTTTACTCATGCTTGGCTCTCAGTATGCGCGAGCTGCTCGACAAGGCCCATCAGGAAGAAGACGACTTCTTCGCCGAAGCCGAGGACGACGAAGAGTTTGAAGCGCCTCGCGAGCAGTGCCTCTACCGACACTCAGAAGATAGCTGATCGGCTCCTATTCAATAGAGGATGTGCGAGATGTTTTCCTCGAGGATTTTGCGGATACGGATGACGAGGTCGAGCTCGATGAGGAGGATGAGGAACGGGCTCTCAGACGGGAGGAGCGGAGGAAGTTCAATACGGTGGGGGACGAATAGTCGAGAACGGCTGTCTTGCGCATCTGGGCCGCTGACGATCCCCAGGCAAAAGGCAAAACGAAAGCGATCTACAATCCTTTAGCAGCTCCGAAACCTAAGCAGACTCGCTTGGCTCCCGAGCCCGCCGAGTCATCCTCGACTCCTTCCTCGCCAGTCGGTCCTTTGCTCCTCGACGATTCTATCGATCCCACCACTATGGCACCCACGACCCTCGTCCTCGCACTCCGCAAAAAGCGGCGCGATGCCAAGCGCCTTCACCGGTCCGAAGCTCGCCGATCCACCATGCGCGCATCCACCCTGCGTACCGAAGCAGAAATCACCGAGCGGGAACAACAGGACAAGGAACACCCGAACCGGAAGGGACGGAGGGCGCAGCACGAGACGGGGAAGGTGAGGGTGGTGAGGAAGATGACGCAGGATGAATTGATCGCTGCTGCCTTGGAGGAGGAGGAGAGGAATAAGGAGGACCTGAGGATGTGGGTCAGGAAGGAAGAGGAGAAGAGGGAGTTGAGGAGGGTGGGTAGGAAGAGGGTGAGGGGACCGAGGTGGACTTGGATAAGCAGGACGGTGGGGAAGACGTTTGAGGTATTGGGAGATGACGAAGTGGAGAAGCAACGGACGATCCTGAATGCGGAGCTGCCGGAGTCCACCCTGAGCACCGAGGCTCGACAAGGTGGTCCGGACAAGCGAGACGGGACCTTCGGCGAAGCAGCTACTCATATCGCTGTTCCAGCTCCTACCATCGACGGACCTCAGCTGACGTCGACATCCCCTGGACTTCAGTCCGTCACGGCCGGGCTGCCAATATCGGCGACGCCAAATCTCGGAATTCCTCAAGATAAGCCGAGTCTGCCTTCGACGCGAGGAGACGAAGCGGTGATTCCAATCCCTACCGCTGAAGGTCCAGTCGCTAGACCTTCTACCCCGTCTGCGCACCTGCCGGTCCCCACCAGCGCCGTCGCGAATTCATCGACCCAGCAAATCACCTCCACCTCCCCCCAATCAGCTCCATCGTTAAACGCCCCTCCTCCCAATAGCACTCCCGAACCTACTTCCAGCCAATACGCCCGCAACTACCTCATCCTCTCGCAGATCCAAGGTGGCCTTTCCGCCGAGCTCGGCATTGTCCTCGGCGATCACGTCAAATGGGACGAAGTGCAGTTCATCCCTGCTCGCAACCGTCCTATCAGTCAGTCTTTCACGCCGCCTCATATGTCCCCGCTGATAAGTTTAGATCGTCGACCGGTACTCTGCCCTTTCACGGGTCTTCCGGCCAAGTACCGCCATCCATCCACGATGATTCCTTACGCAACAATCGAAGGATATCGAGAGATCGAGGCGTTGATTGCCAATCGATATGTGTGGAGTGAGGGCGGAGGATGCTGGCTTGGCGGAGAGGAGGATGTAGGCGCGGAAGGTGTGGAGGAAGTCGTTGGCTGGAGGGAGGCTGTCAATGGCGGATGGATAGGTGAAAGCCAGGTTGGTGAAGTGGGACGCAAGCTGGCGGGCGGCATGGCTTCACCAGAGGACGATGGAGTGAGGAGGCCGGGAAAGCGGCGAAAGATTGGCTTAGGGAGTCCGGAGGTGGACGACGTCATCACGGTCCAGGTTGGGAAAGGGTCAGCGAAGGGGAAGGGGAAGAGTAGGGCGAGGTCATAGCGAGTTGTTTTATGCACGCCTGCTGTCTCGGATCGCTCATCGCAACGTCATGACACTGGATCGGAAGCAGGTGTTGCTTGGCGAAGATATCTGAGTGAATCTCCTCACACCAAATGACTTTGAGAGTCTCAACGACCTCATGGACAACTCTGTCAAGTGGGATAATCTCCTCTTCCAGCGCAGGAGGACTATTCAACCACCATTATCCGGCCGACTGCAACACGCATTGACACCCCAATCATCCGGCAGCGTCCATTCATCTTCCAGCCAGTGTCGCGTCCAATGCAGACTTCATCCAGCTTCACTCCAGGTCTCATGGAGGTAGATGCTGTCCGTCCCCGCTATGCACCGCTCTCTCCAGAGGTCGATTGATCAGAAAAGTGAGGTCTGCCGAGTGATTTGAGGCTGATTATGTGATGGCGTCATATGAGATCAACAGAGTGGAGGCAGCCCGCCAAAAAGTCGGTAGTACCCCGATCAGTCATCTCTCCTTCTACAATTGAATATGCCTTCAAGTGCCATGACACTCGAGACATTCTCAACTCTCCCCAATGAGTCCACTCAGTACGGCATAGTAAGTACCCATGTCAAGTCAATCTCAGGGCAGCTCTGGTCTTAGACCGTAACCCGTGTGCCCATCTTAGCCAAGCGGTTCCCCGAAGCAGTACCTAAGGTTAAGCAGCGTCCGGCTGAGATCGATGAGATCCGCGTGGAATGGAATCATGCTGGAAAAGGACCTCACCGTCCAGCATGGAGCAATCGACAATTTATCAGCCGCTATGCGTGCGCTCGGTAGACCCGAGCCCAGCGATTCGGCCGACCTTCGAAAGTTCGCTAATACATCGAAGCTGAGAGATACGGCTCCAAGACGGTCTGATCAGAGTCGGTTCAGGTGCGTTTGAGAAGATGGGGGCGACATGCACACTCGCAGTGCGGCGGATCGGTGCCACGTGTTTTGGGAGATTTTCCGAGTCGTCCGTCCGCTTTCAACTTTTTCCTGAATCCACTCTTCGTCTCTAATCTCTTTGCCTCAGAAGTGCGACCAATTATGTCCGTTCCAGTTTTATTACCCCTCCTTGACCCGACAGCGGCCGCCTTGATCCCTTCTCTGGCTCTCCTCGGACCCCTTCTTATCCCTGCCAACCTCCTCCAAGCAGTCCTCTCATCCCTCCCACCCACAGCGAGCTATTACGTTCAAGCCGAGCACTCGCGGGACGATCTCATGTCTCTCCTCGATAATGGCGCCGAGAAGATCGTGGTAGCTCCCGATCAGCTGAGGGTCCTTCGTGGAATTACGAAGGAGAGGCTGATCCTCAAGCTTGATGAGACTGAGCTAGATGGAGCCCGCGATCTCGCACAGAGTGTCTGGGGCCTGTATATCGAATCCGACGCATTGATCACACCCAAAAACCTCGGACTACCCGACGCGCATATCTTCCTCTACCCAAAGTCCGCATCGCCCCTCCAATTACCAGATCTCATCCGCTCATCGCAACCATCCACCTTGGTCCTTCCCACAACCCTCCTCGCCGGTTCGGCGACATCCACCTCGACGCATCTCTCCATTCCAGAAGCCTTCCTCGCCTGCATCAATTCGGATCGACCTGACGGCCTCTTCCCTACGATCGTCTCATCCTCCACTCACTCTGTCCGACCTCTCGGTTTGGTCTATTCCTCTCGCGAATCGGTGGCCGAAGCTATCCTCACCCGGAGAGGCGTCTACCAATCCCGCAAACACGGTTTATGGCGGAAAGGGGAGACGAGTGGTGCTGTGCAGGATGTGGTTTCTATCCGGATGGACTGCGATTCCGACGCTTTGCTCTTCGGGGTCGTCCAGCATGGTTCTGGGTTCTGTCACTTGCCTCAACCGACATGTTTTGGCGAGCTGGAGGGTCTCGCTCGACTAGAGGAGACACTAAAGGGCCGACTGGTGGATGCGCCAGAGGGAAGCTATACGAAACGGCTGTTTACAGATGAGAAGCTGTTACGGAGCAAGATCATGGAAGAAGCCGAGGAGCTGTGCGAGGCGAAGACGAAAGAGGAGGTGGCCTTCGAGATGGCGGATCTGGTCTACTTCGCCCTCGCTCGATGTGTGAGCAAAGGGGTCAGCTTGAAGGATGTAGAGATGGCGCTGGATCGGAAAGCGCTGAAGGTGACGAGGCGGAAAGGGGATGCCAAGCCGATTTGGGAGGAGAGGGTCAATCGTCAGCCGAATGGTGTCAAGCCAGGTTCAAAGCCTTCTGAACCGGTACCAGCCAGCTTCCCCACCTCGACGGAGGCGGACGCACCGATCAAGATGCGCACTACTACTCTCGCGAGCACGTCCAAGTCTGAAAGGGCCAAACTTTTACTTCGGCCCGTGCTGAACTCGCTGGCGATGATCGACAAGGTCAAGCCTATCGTAGATCGCGTTCGGAAAGAGGGAGACGGCGGTCTTCGAGTGATGACGAAGCAATTCGACAAAGCTGATCTGCCATCCAACATCATGCTCCCACCGTATGACATCCCGGACGAGTCTGTCCTGCCCGTATCGGTGCGAAAATCCATCGACATAGCTTACGTCAATGTCAAGACCTTCCACGCTGCACAAGCCGAGAAAGAGCCATTGGTGGTCACCACGATGCCAGGGGTGGTTTGCTCTCGCTTTGTCCGACCGATATCCCGGGTCGGGATCTACGTCCCCGGTGGAACCGCCATCCTCCCTTCGACTGCCATCATGCTCGGTGTGCCTGCTCAAGTAGCGGCATGCAAGACTGTCGTCCTCGCCACTCCCCCTCGACCTGATGGCACCATCTCCCCCGAAGTCCTCTACGTCGCCCGACTCACAGGCGTCACCTGTATCCTGAAAGCTGGAGGAGCTCAGGCGGTCGCGGCGATGGCGTACGGGACGGAGGAAGTGCCGAAGGTCGACAAGATCTTCGGACCGGGTAATCAATGGGTGACGGCGGCGAAGATGTTGGTGCAGAACGATACGGATGCGCTAGTGGCTATCGACATGCCTGCCGGCCCGTCTGAGGTTCTCGTAAGTCCATAGTCCCATGCATGTTCACGCTGGCCTCATTTCTGACCAGATTATCAGGTCATTGCGGATAGATCATCCAACCCGGTTTTCGTCGCCTCCGACCTCCTCTCCCAAGCCGAGCACGGCACCGACTCCCAAGTCGTCCTCGTCGCCATCAATCTCTCCCAGACCCACCTCTCCGAGGTCGAGAACCAGATCGACATCCAAGCTCGTGCCTTAGCACGAGTCACCATCGCTCGTGAAGCCATCAAAAAGTCTCTGATCGTGCTAGTCTCCTCCCTTGACGAGGGCGTACAATTCAGCAACGAGTATGCGCCTGAGCATCTTATCCTTCACCTCGAGAATGCCAGTGCTGTCGTGGAGAAGATCGAGAATGCGGGTTCCGTCTTTGTTGGAGCTTTCTCACCCGAATCGTAAGCTCAACTTCCCCTCACAAAAGCGCTGACTGATGATCTGGCAGATGCGGCGACTACGCATCGGGCACGAATCACACGCTACCGACAAATGGCTTCGCGAGGCAATTCTCGGGTGTCAATACCCTCTCGTTCCAGAAACATATCACATCGCAGGAATTGACGGCGGAAGGACTGCGAGATCTGGGGCCGACGGTGATTGAGCTGGCGGAGAGGGAGGGATTGGAGGCGCACGCTAATGCTGTGAGGGTGAGGTTCGAGGCGCTAGGGATAGCAAAGTAGACATGGATGAAACACTGAGGGGTCGCTGAGAGCAGCCGATCTACATGCTGAGAGAAAATGGACTGTTTGCTGATCATACTACTGAGAGACTGGAGAGGCTTCAAAAACTGTTCATAATCACAAATGATGATTAACATAATCGTCCTATTCCGAATCTCACACATTAATTTCCATCATAGCTTGTCTCATACCGCAATCCATTCGGCCTCGCCATGAAAATTTAGCGAGCATCGGCTGGTATTCATGTCTCGCGCGCACTACCCCGTCAGGATTCGCGCCCAGACCTTGAAGGAAGTGACCAAAGGAATAGTTTATCTCTCTCAGGATCGATTCCCCCCCACCCTGCCTGTCTCAGTACTTTTTCCCCAACAGATGGATGATGAGCCTTCTCGGAAGGCTGAAGATCGACCGGCTTGATCTTCTTGGCAACCTTTGTCGATGCGTTCTTCTCTGACCGTGCGATCTTTCATCAACACAAGAGGGAGCGGGACTGGATCTGTCTCTTCTTTTCATGCCTTTCAGTCTTCAGACGAAGGTAGGCGAAGCTGTCGTTCGAAGGCAAGAGTGAGGGGTATATGAGGCCATCGATCGGCTGACTCGTCTTCGTTATCGATCTCTCCGCGACCCCACTTGCCAAGTTTTCTCGATCTCATTTGAGCCAAGTGAGTGCAATCTCAAAGCCCTGCGTGGGCCATCTCATATTTGATAGTCTTGTCCCGCCTCAGCTCTCAGGTGTAAGTCCCTTGCGTTTGCTGCATGTTGCCACCCCTGAAAGTCCAATGATGGCGGTAGATCCGACGCAAAGACAGGAATTCCTCATTTCACAATGCCACCCAGCTCTAGTTCGTTCCCTCGTTCCGCCTTTCGCGCACAAGGGGTCTGACGATGCATAGGTAGGAGGACCCTTGAACAAGAGAGCACAGCTTTCTATCGTGATTTGGCGATACTCAGACTTTCTGATGCGCCACCATCGGAAAGGGTGACAATCAAGAACAGACTTCCGAGGTACAGGACTGCTGCGATCTCGTTTGGAAATGTCGGCATCTGCAACACGTTCCGTGAGGACGTGGAACGACTCAGCAAGGCGTTGGACTCATTTCCAAAAATATTCAGCCGTGGTCCATCTGAAGCATCCATGCAGCAAAGCACGTTCCCGAACGAGCTTCAGACCTTTGATGGCGAGTACGACAACCTGATGCAACTGCATTGGAGCGCATTCGTCAGCGCAAACGAGTCGAAATTCGAGGAGGTTCGAGACAGCAGACTCGCAGCGCTCCGCAAGGAGGAGACGCAGTTCTGGGGAACCAGAGACTTCTAGGGTAAAGGTAGACGACCCGGACGGATGGACGATCCTGTGCATGCCCTTTACAGATGTGGGAATCAAAGCTGTCATACTGTGTTGATGAAGCATAATGAAAGCTTGTGCACTTTGTGGAACTTGCGAGAGGCTACCGTTTGTAGTCCGAAGTGCGGAAGCCTTCGCTTGAAGAGGTAGAGTCAATTTGAAGCTGGACGGAAACGAACGATCGATTCGACTTCATGATGAGGCGAATGTCAGTGGCATTGTTGAGGACGTTTACGCTGGTCGTAGACATGTACGGAGTTTCGTAGTTTAATTTCCTCCACAACGTTCGTAGCCCTGGCCCATAATGCATAAAGTAATATCCGGCGTTATCTCCAATGCTGGCGGTTTCACATATCAGGCGCGGTTGGGTTCATGACAGAGGATTGCTTGTATGTATGATGCGCGGGTCCTCCACGGGAGGCTATATAGTCTGGGTCAGATTTTCCGGGTCAATGACAACCTCTGGCGGAACGGCAAGACTATCAGCTAGCAAAGCCGGCCTGGCCTGCCAGGAAGTGACGAGTATCAATCTGGAGAGGATGCACGATGCAATTGACGAGGGGCTGAGTGACGCCATTGTGCTGTGCTTCCCCCAAGTCTTGGCTGACGCAGAGATGTCTGAATCGCAAAAACGACGGTCGTTACGAAGCCGGTTGTAGCCATTAACCGGAGCTGAATTCCTCTCCGACCATCTTTTTCCCCGCCGATATCCTCGAAACCTTCCACCAGCCGCCCTGCTGTGGTAAACACTCCGGATCCCAAAAGATTGAGCTCAAACATGGATATCAAGTCGCTCTATGATGTCTCGGGCAAGGTCAGTGACTGAAGGCAGGTCTAGGATGAATCGGGACTGATGGTCGGGAACAGGTCGTCCTTGTTACGGGCGGAGGTCGAGGTGTTGGCGAGATGGTCCGTCTCCCCTTCCTTCCTCTTGTTCCAAGCTGACAATCCTAGATCGCAGCAGGCTACGTCACGAACGGGGCCAAGGTCCGCCGATCCCTTCTCCTCGCCATGATAGCCGAATCTGATACCCGTGCCAGGTGTACATCTCGTCCCGTTCCGCCTCGGCATGCGAAGAGACGGCCAAGAGACTCTCCTCGACCGGACCTGGAAAATGTATTGCCATACCCGCGGATCTCGCGAAGTACGATGAATGTGTACGGCTGGCGCAGGAGTTGGGCAAGCGGGAAGAGGGTGGGGATTTCCTCCTTATCCCTCATTTCAGTATTGATAATCGCGATCAGTTCTTCACATCTTGGTAAGCCGATCCTGACGGGTAGAGGTGAGTGCTAAGGAAGGACAGGTGAACAACTCCGGCGTGACGTGGGGCGAGAGCATCGAGTCCTACCCGGACGCAGCTTTTACCAAGCTACTCACCCTCAACGTCCAGCGGGTATTCACCCTCACCCAGAAACTCCTCCCGATGCTCAAGAAGGGTGGGCATCCGGGTGCGCCAGGGCGGGTCATCAATGTGGGTCCAGCTGTATCGTGGCTTCTGGGGTTTCGAGTTTATGTGATTATAGATCGGATCGATCAATGGGACGCACGTGCCTGGATTGGAGACGTATGCGTACTCTGCGTCAAAAGCCGGTCTTCACCAGTACGTCGCGCTAGCCTTCACCTTATCTTGCTACCCCCACCTCACCTTTGAGGAGGATGGCGAGGTGATGGGATGAGTATGTGTAAAGGTGACTCCCGCCTAGCATGGGGAAACACCTCGCCGCCCGCCTCGGCCCCGACATCACCGTCAACACCCTCGCCCTCGGGCCCTTCCGATCCAAGATGATGAAAGCCACGCTCGAGGCTGGCGAGAAGGAAATCGCCGGAGCCTTACCTCTCGAAAGGATAGGTAAGCCCGAGGACGTGGTGGCGGCTTGCTTGTGGTTGTCTGGTAAGGGTGGGGCTTGGATCACGGGGTACGTCAAGTTCCTTGACGTGTAGAATCATAGCTCATGAAGGGATATAGCGCGGTTGTCCCGGTCGATGGAGGTTCGGCGATAGTCACTTCCGCAAAGCTATAGTGAAACACTTTATGCATTGCAAATCTCGCTCGGTATACACATGAAAGCCCAAAGCAATTGATTCCGGCCGGCCCTACCTCGCCGTTTTTGCGACTATTGATACAGGTATACAACAGATGAGACAGATTGATTTAAGATGAACCAGATGTGGGTGTTGAGGTAGCGAGAGATAGTTGCCGCCTTGTCCCGGCAATCGAAGTCATACGCGACAGCTGAGCAGCATTAGCCTTATGGGTCTTACGGCGATCAGGCTGCACTCACCTCGTCACCCGAACCATTTGCACTGGCCGCGTCAACCCGGCTGGTATGCCGGCCGTGGCCGCAACTTTCCCAAGAAGCCCTTGACCGCCCCCTTCACTCTATGTTCCTCGTGATCCGTGTCTTCGTCGTCGAGTCCAAACGAGCCCGACGGTTCCGTCATTGGCACTCCTAGTACCGATGGACCAGTCGCATCCGCGTTCCATGATAGTGCGCGGAATAGCGGACTGCTCGGGTCGACGCGGGAGACCGCTCTTGCAAGCGCGATACTCTCCGGCACGTCATCGTCCATTGGTGTGGGAGGCTCAACGGTATACCGCAACCGAGAGGGAGGGAAGTTGGTGGATTTGTTGCCGCTAGGGTTGTCACTGCCGAGCCCAGCAAGCTGTTTGAGGTTCTTCTTTGAGCGGAAGACACTGGTCTTCTTGATGATCTGCGAAAGCAGGTCACCGGTCTGGGACCAAGCGTAGCTGCGGATGTCTAAGGGAAGTTAGCGTCGATCGCATCAAGAAGAGTGCTGCGGACCCCGCTTGACATGCTCGAAGACGTCCTCGTAGCCCCAGACCTTGTTGTTGTACATCATTTCAGGCGTCTTGAGCTTGAAGTCGAGGCAATCCGGCATACTGAACGTGCCGTGCTTCTTGTGCTCGTCGGACTGGGGGACCAACGATAAGCAGGGTCACGCCTCTCGGGACAAGTTCATACCTTGTAGCTGAGCACGATACTCGTCGACCCAAAGATGACCCTGATGAAGGTCCTATTTGCCGAAGCACGCCTCTTCATCTCCGCCGCATCCCTTATCGGCACCATGGTGAACTTTGCATCAGGCTTCCCCAACAACTCGCCCGAGCCTTTGACCGAGATGACCGAGGCGGTAGATTGGGTTCTATGGATCGGTGGCAACTCCCTGCCGGGAGGCGGGCGGTTGTGCTTCAGACCCTCACCGGCATCGGCAGCACGTTGCAAGGCGTTTATCTCGCCTTTGTTCCAAGGCTTGACCCGGTTAAAGATGTAGTCGACAATCTCGTGCCCCAATCTCTCTTCTAGCTTGAATCGAACTGGATGCAGGTAGAACGCCAAGTGTCGGACGATAGAGATTCCACCAACAGGGGCAAGAATTGACCAGCTTGCGGAGGCGAATGACTCTTTCTGATATCGTCAGCAGGAATCAACACGTTCTACCTCACGATCTGCCTTTTTGTCGCCGCCGAAGACTGGTATCGTACCATAACCTCTGGATAGATCGCGTCCGCATCGCTATTGAGTGCCGACAGATCCCCGATAGCAAGAGCACTATCGGTCGACCCATCCTTGTTGCTCAGATGCGAGTACAGAGTCCCCTCGATGTCCAACTTGACCAGAGGCTTCAAATTATCCTGAAGCATATGCCAGGCGATCCCGCCCACACGCACGTCCATCCGCGACGCCGATTTGAGCGCCGCACGTGCATCTTCTCGAGATTGATTGACCGCGATCGCTGCAAACACCGTGAACAGCTGCTCGGTTGCCTCGAGCTGATCCGTTCTGATCTTGAAAAGCTCTCCCTTGCCTTCCTCGGTAAGAAGGTCGGCATTCGCTTCATAACCTCGTTGCAGAGCTGTAAGGCTGCGGATACTCTGCTGCAAGCTGAAGAGATCCATGATGAGCTGCTGAGGATCTCGATCCTTGCGATCGAAGGCGAAAACGAAGCTGTCGATACGGTCCGAGCGGTGCCGATGGTCGGGATCTTGATACATAAGGAGGTCGGTGACGACGTCGTAAAGAGCTGTGTAATGCTTGGATGTAGCTGACATGGTGAGGCGTGGAACGATGACGGTGGTCAGATCCTGCCAAATCAGCGCTCATCAGCAATGATACACCAACCTGGTGAACCCTCAGGTGGCGAATAATTTCGCCATCCTCATCCTTTGCGTCCGGCCACTCGAGACCACGCGGCATGCGCAGGTGGTTAAAGCGGTCGAAAGCCAGCGTGATGTCGGTCTTCAATATGATGCGGTCATAATCCGTTGCCTCGCTCCGGACATCCAGGAAGATCTCAAGGGGCACAAAGTCTAGCCCCCTAGGAATACTAAGATGCGATCGCTTGCGCTGCATCGTCACCTCGCTCGGATAGAATGCCTGCAGACCTTGCATGGAGACATAATGACTGGTCGTCAGAAACGAATAGCACGGATCACTTACCGATTCAGTACGTCCGCGGTGACATCGTCTAGAGCTAACTCGTCAAGCACCGCGTATTCCTTGAACGACACCTCCTCAACTGCAAGGAGCACGATAGCGTTGTCGTCGATCTCGCTGCGAAGCGCGATTTGCGGCTTGAGCGCAAGGAACCGATTCTTCGGCTTGACGATGCAATCGGATGGCAGACCCAACAAAGGCTTGCGCAGATCCTCGTGATTGGCATCGTGCCCGAAAGGTAGCTTGAAGAGGTTCGTGACATGCTTCTCCTGCAAGACACGCTCCAGGTCTTTAAGTATCTCCAGCGCGATGTCTGAAGGCTGTGGGCTGTCGTGGAGTAGGTCGTCCTGGTTCAAACCTGTCTTGGCGCGCCCGAGCCGTCGTTGCAATCCATCTCGGATTCCACGAAGCGAGCTACACAAGTCAGTCATCATAGATGCGTCTTTTGGAGTGCATACTCACGCATGCGACGTCGTGTATTCCTCCCGCTTTCGATCCCGATTCGAGAAGAAGTACTTGTAGACGATCTACATAGCTCAGCTTGGACTCGGTCTCTCCAGACCCACATTTCGAGAGGCATTATTGAAGAATACCCGAGGACAGTGAACATGGAAGGTATTCTCAAAGGTGATCTCGCCGTGCCGGTTCTCAGCAGCCGGATGCTGATGGGTGTCCGCAGCTTCGAATGTGTCGTCATCAATCTGTCTGCGCTCCTGACTGGAGATCTGCTCGAGGTGTCGATTGAGCGTCTTCAGGCGAGCCATAATATTAGCTCGATCGGCCTATGCAAAGCGATCAGACACATATGGGCGCGATTGCGAGCCGCCATACCTTCTCGAGCCCGGTTGTTTGCTCTGTCGGACCGTCCAGAATAGCCTCCAGATCTGCAATCCTCTCCTTCGTGACACGTATCTGAGTGGGTCCGACACCATCCGCCGCGCCCAGGTAGCAGATATGCGACTTCTCGTGGCCGAATTTACTGCTTTCCATCTCAAGACGAATGTCACTACCTGATCCCAGGCTACTATCGTCATCATCATTCGCGGTAGTCTGACGGGCTTTGACACGTTTCGAGAAGAAAATCTGGGGGCAATCGCCAACATCGATGATCTCGACTCGCGGATCCCGGTCAAGTGGCTTGCGATCGGCATCGATGAAGTCGAAGAAGTTGAACCACACTTTACTCTCTGTCGGGAGATCAGATGATTTAGGTAGCGTGGCTCCATCCTCATCCAGGGTTCCAGGTGAAGCGGCCTCGACAAAGTCGGCTCGGATGCCTTTGACCTGTATATTGTCCAAAAGCAGGTCGGCAGCGTAGAATGGCTTGTGCACGACGACGGTGGTACGATGAAGCTTCTCATGCCGAACGGTCTTTTCTTGGGCTCGCTGATGCGCGTCCGCGCGGAAGCGGCCAAATCGAGCCTTGATGCCAAGGGATTGCGATTTCCCGGTTACCCAGAGGTCCTGAGAGACCTGCTGGTATACGTGCGATACGTAGACTGGTGCGAGATCAAAGCGATACTGCGGGGTCAGCGTTTTATTTGGTTGGATTCTCACCTTGATGGTACCAAGACTTCGCCCGAACTTCTTCTTCGACGGAGGTGAATCTGGGAATAGCTTGCCTTGACGGACAGGCAGAGACGTGGTATGATCGAACAGTCTGACGTCAGCTTTGGTCGGACTTCTACACTCACTTCCACCATGCGAAGAAATGAGCAAAAGCTTTCGGGCTGAAGTGCAGACTATTGTTCTTTTCCGCGTCCTCGTTGTCGTCAACACCAGGCTTGGCAGCAATAGGCGCGACCAGCGATACCGAGAAGTGGATGTAGTCCGATCGGAAGCCCTCGTACGAGTCGGCCGGCTCCATGTCAGCTCTATCGAGTATACTTTACTCACCCTTCCCAGACGCTGCTCATCTCGCTCGACTGCCTCAGGTGAGCGTAATGTGACTTCCTGATGCCGCTTGAAATCGAAGATCCGGCATTGCCGATGCAAAAGGTTGTCGGTTCCGCCACACTGATCGCATAACCAAGGGCGACATGTCCGCTCGAAGACGAAGCCAAAGCCGACACGAACTCCGTTTCTGAAGCGCGCACATGGCTTGGTATAGCGTCGCTCAATGAGACCCTGCTCGGCATGGGCCTCGTCTCGCTGCGTTGACCGAGGCGGATCGTAACGACTGCTTCCTATAGCAGCTCCGTCATGCAGGGCTGTAAGACTGGGGCCTAGTCAGCCGACGGGATCCTATGGCACTTGAAGACTGACTCGGGTATAGCAATGAGGAGCTCGTTCGCAGAGATTTGAATGGTTTCGTATTGCGGATTCGGCTGAGCGATCTCGAGACGAGTATTCTCCCGCCAAGACAGGGCGAACCCAGCACCCAAGCCTGTCACTGCGTATGGATCGAAGGAGCCTGGCATTCAGCTATACTCCTGATTGTGGACTCACCTTTAAGATGCAGATGCGCTGGCCCGGCAAAGTTGACAATCACCCTCCAGTGCAGGATGAGCCTGAATTTGTCCCAGAACCCAACCTTCGGGGAAGGATCCCGCGGTGCATGTGATAGGCTGTCCACAACTCGCATGAAGTCCTGGATCGCGGGTCCGTATGAGTTGCCCCAAGTGAATTCGGTCGTCTTCTCGGAAGCAATATTGATTATAGGCCTTGAGTACGTCTTTACCGGCGTGATGGTCTTGGCCATCTGTACCGTGAACGGTGCTGCCTGGCTCGCGCCGCAGCCTTTAGGTATGACGTCACAGGGAACGAGCATGTATGAGTCGTCGCCACGTAATTCTTCGGCGATGATGAAGGGTGTCTCGAGATGAAAAGCCGGTCGATCGCCAGACGTAGCGGGTTGTACGCGGATGAGCGGGAGTGGATAATCACGGAGCTTGACAGTCACTTGATCCATTGACAAGGAGAGCTGGAGCGGTACCATGAGGGAGAACTCAACATCGTCATCGAAAGGCGAAGACACGTCGCTCATGTACTTGAGGATCTCGGGCAGGCTCATATCGGCCTTGCAGACCGAGAGTTTGACGCCATCTAATGCTGCGCGGAACAGTGGTGCCGTCTGACTGGATGCAGTAATGGTGACTGGCAGTCTGACGTCGGGTCCGATGTTTTGCATGTGCTTGAGCGCAGTGGCTTCTCGGCGTCTTTGCTCCTGCTTGGCCGCGCGTATCCGCTTCACCCAAGATCGCGACTTCCACCAATCGAGCCGGTATCTCGCTTCTTCTAATGGCACCGCATGCTTGGCAGTGAGTTTGGTGCTGCGCAGGAGACCGTTCAGTTGCTCATCCTCATCGTTGAGCGAGACCTCTGCGTCCTGTTTCTCCGAGATGATCTGCAATTTCTGCTCAAATGCGTCCTCCAGTGCGTTCCGCGTCTCCTGCTCAACGAGACCGGCCCGCCAGATGAGGTTCAGATTTGTCTCAATAGGATTGTCCTTTGCTTCCAGTGACATATGCTTGATATTGAAGTCGATTTTCGGGACATTCTTCGGCGCTTCCGGCCCAGGCTTGTGAACAGTCGAGAAATCTTTCTGACCGAGATCGAGAGCTAGAAGCTTGACCGCTTTGACAGTGACATTCAAGTTCAAGACCAGCTTGGATAGCTGGTATCCGACTGGGATTCGGACGCGCAGCGCATCGGCATCGATCGAGATGGCGAGAGGCGAAGCAGGCTCCGACACCTTGATACCTAGCCGCTTTATCCGGCCTAACTCTTCCCAGGATCCGGCTTCACGGGAACTCGGGACGTACGCCAATAATTGCTCAACCCCGGCGAACATGTGGCCATCCGCTGGTCTCGACACGGATACTCCACCAAAATAAAGGATGAGCTGCTCCTTGAGGGGGAAGGCAAAGTGCGCTGTGACAGATGGGAAATTGATTTCGGCACTGAGATTGAGGGGTCGTCGCGGTTCGGAAGCCGGCTCCACCGTCTTCCATGCCGCAGCGATCTTGCGGACAACGAGGAGGGCGAGCAGGGTAGAGTAAATGTGCGAGATGTCACTGGCAATAGAGACAGGCCCGACTTTGCTCGTCAGCTTGTGCTCGGTCCTCAGCTCTGAAGTCGGTCGCTGAATGAGCCAGTTGATCGTCGCAGTCGGAATCCGGATGAGAGGTCGTTGAGCTTGGTCATCGTCGCTGATCTCGAAGGGTGGGACATTGTTGGCGAAGTTTCCAGAGCTCGGTTCCGTGTGTGCTTGTGGCCGTCTAAACTCCCAGCCGACGAAATCCTCACCTTCCTTCTCCTTTGCAATCGTCGTTTTCTCATGCGTCAAGGTCGTCCCACCCTTCTCGATGAACCGCTGACCGTTGTAGATCGGCTTGATGATCGTATCCATCGGGGAGAAAGACAGAAGTGCCGCTCGACCTTCCTTGAGACTCAGGTGATTGAAGAAGGCTAGAGCCTGAGTGGTGATATCCTCCGGAAGCTGCAGCTTGGCCCGCTGTGACGCATGAAGCGGATGTCGCCACAGCATCGCTTGTGACCGATGTTTGTAGTAGGCGTACTCGACCGTCATGCTGCTCTGGAGCCATAGTCCTCGCGTGAGCTTCAAAGGACATTTGGGATTTGGGTCCTGATGGCCGACGAAGACGCTAAGAAGACCGAGGGAGACGCGAGCAGAGACGCCGGAAGGCAGGCGGCATAGTGAAGTTTTTTCGTCGGTACGCTTGCGCGACGGAGCGGACTTGTTGTGTTGTGCTGCCATGGCGACGAGGGCGTTGAGCACGGCGGTCTCCCACAGGTTGATCTTGATGCCTTGATCGATACCCAGATCCACAGAGCAGGACAAGGAAGTCAGATCTAGGCTGGCCGTCTCGGAGGCATTCGGAGGAACATCCTGCCGCCCTAGAATATCGCCGGAGACCGTGCTGTGAACCCTGCCGATCGAGGCGAGATGGTACGTTTTATGACTCCGGGAATTCTCGCCACTCAATGTAAGATGTAGTGACATCGGCTCAAGCGCCAAGGCCGAGTCCGCTCTCATCGAGAGCGCATATTCCTCGTCCAACCTAGCCGGAGGCACACTGAACTGTCGACGGAGCTGTGGCTTGAGCATCGATTCAGGAAGCGCATAATCCGCCTCATCGCCGGCTTCCTTTCTCCGTTGCTGGAGTTTGTCTTCCTGTTTGAAGACCGATCGGGCGGTCGCCTTATCTCGTCGGCGACCGACGACATCGGAAAAGCCGGAGAAGCAGCTCAGGTGTAGTCCATCGGACGCAAGGCTGAGCGTGGTTTGATGCTCAGAAACACGGTCTGCGAGCAGGACCATGACGTGTCCAACATCAAGGACCATACGTATTCTCGGCGGTAATCCCGCCGGTCGCGCCGGCTGGACTGTTCCATGGCCATTCGACGTTCGACGAGGTCGACTGCGATGCCAAGGCTGCGCGAGCTCGTCGAAGAGCTGAACATCACCTGCGACATCGATAGAAGCCATCGATGCTCTACCGACGATTAGAGCCAGATTCGGATCTGATGCGAATAGAAGCTCCTCCCTTGTCCATCCTGACGGACGCCAGGTGGATAGCCCCTCGAATTCCGCCTGTCGCACCGCAATCAATTGGCTCTTATCGTTGAATGTATCGCCAGGCGACACACACTGCAGAGCAACATTTCGCCATTGCAAGCGGAACCCTATGCCTCGCACCTTAGACTCAGGGCTGGGATTGGTCCCGAACGCGTTTCGAGCTCGATCATTGTTTGTCGAGTCAGCAGCGGAGAGCTGGCAGGACACTTCGGATATGTCGAGAGAGACTGTGAAGCATTCATTGTCATCCACCAGTGTGAGAATCGTGAGATCGGTGGCCGAGGAGTTGGCCGACACCGGCTGGGAAGTGGAGGGCGACAGGTAGTGGGAGACCAAGAGGTGTGACAGGGACACAGATACGGATTCGAAAGCTCGTAAGAGGATCTGAAGCTCGTCAGTGACACATCCGGACATTTCTAGGCTTGCTCACCCTAGGCATTGATCGCGGACCCCATTTGGGCTTTCGATCCTGTGTTTGGTCCTCCTTCTCCCCCATATCAGAATGCGATTTGATTAACTCCTGCAGCTTATCGCTCGCGCCGAGACTCGTATGCATCTTTCCGATGTCCAGACTCGTTTTCAACGTATCCTCCCCGAGGAGGCCTTTTTTTGGGCCAAAGCCTAGGCCAAAGACAACCCGCGATTCTCCTTCTACCACCAGCAATTTCTCAAACCCTCCTTCCGGGCTCGGTAAAGCATACCTTGGCGTTGGGTTTCGCATGAGTAGGCTGAAAGAATTGGTGGAAGCGAACATTTGCGGTCGGCGGCTAGAGTCCTGCTCCATTCGTAACGATCTGCTTGATGGTTTGGGCGTAACCCCGTTTCCATTTGAGTTCGTTCCATACATGATATCAGGTGCGGAATTCCGCGCGGACATGGGGTGTGGTGGGTTGACGTGGGGCAGTATGACCGCGATGTCACGAATCGAAGCTGCGAACGAGACAGAACCATGTGCCCGTGCGATGGCGCGGGACCAGACCTGGCTCGCTGTAAGAAACATGCGAGACTGGATATGGGAAGCCCGCCGTCGAGCATGGGCTAGTCGTGCATATCGGGAGTCTGGGCTCGGTTTCGTCGGCGAGGTATCCGGAAAGGCCTGAGACCCGAAGGATTGAAAGTAGCTTCTGGGCGAGCCTGGAGAGAGCAAACATTCCTCCTCGGGCGACAGCGGGTGAGCTCGCTCAAAGTCTTCGCCCGGTGAGACGGGTGATGACGATTTTGACGGCGGGAGCTGAGTGTCCACATTGCCCTCAAAGTCGACTGAGACGCCAAGGCGAAAATCTCGGAGAGTGAGCTCGAGGCCATCGAGGTCGTCGAAGATGACGCGGATGTCGGAGACTTGGAGAGAAATGATACGAGCCAAGGATGGGTAATGATGGATCAAGACATGCAGAAGTTGGGAGAGGAGCTTTCCTTTGTAGGCAGCAAGCGTCTGAGATCTGTCAGTGCGAGCTGGGACAAGGATGCTGAACTCACACTTGAACGGGGAGGATCTTCTCCTCCAACAGAAGGATCTCCTTTTGCTGTCTTTTGCACCCTATAGCTCACTCCCTCCAGTCTCAAGATGACCAACCCCACCTCCTCCCCTTTGAGACCGCCCCAGGTCCATCCCGCCCGTTCAACCCTAAGCGTAGGAACGACTGCATTCGGGCGGGAGCTCTTTCTCCATTCGAGACCTCGAACGGAAAGCAGCGAGAACGATGAAACGCGGAATTGGGTCAGCCGTCGGAAGAGCAGAGGGAAGCCCCAATAGCGGAGGATGACGGAGAGGGTGATGAAGGATATGAGTAAGGTTGGAATTAGGTTCATCGCTGGCGACAGCTTGTATTTTCGCCGCGATACTTCGAACGTCAGGTTCACACCGACGCATCAGAGGTGGTGTAGGGGGATCGACTTACCTCATTCATGGAGATTCCCCCATGACCTGCAACCTCCACCACTTCCGCCGGGAGTTCCTGATCAGTCGACCGGGCAATTCCGGTGTGGTCTTCTCCTCTCCAGTGATCAGAGTACAGAGTATGCAGTAGGAGACTCCAAAAGGTGTAAAGCTAAGACGCTGTTCTTGATTCTAGCGAGTGGGGTATAAGTCAAGTACAAAAGAGACATAAAGCGGACCACGAATCGTCTCAAGCCGGATCTGGCCACGTGGTGCAAGGAAGAATCTGATTCCGGCAAGTATTCCCTGGATATCGACACAAAAGCGTGGCTCGGCAGATTCCCGTCAAGCAAATCTTTTCATCAACATCTGACTCTCCTTACGCGTGAAACCCAATATCGAATCCCAGGTTGGCATCCTTGTTCTTCCCAAGACCCGATGACCAGAGAAGAAGGAAATTTGAATGACATCTTCCCCTAGCCCCAATTGACCCCAACATGCCCCGCTACCTGACCCTTTCCGCCCTTCCCCCAACCCTGACGCACTACATCCGTCCCCTCCGCCCTCCTCCCGAACCAAACCCGCTCAAGCGCAACCCGACACCAACCGACATCCTTCTCTCCCTCCCACCCGGAAGACTCCCACCCAACGTCAGAATCCAAGAATGGATCGATGATCGACAGCGGTGGAACGGTGTGGGGACGGTGGATAGATTGGGAGGGAGGAAGAAGAAGGATGGTTCGGGGTTGGCGAAGAGTGAGAGAGGGAGGGAGGCTAGGAAATTGGGGGGACTGAAGTGGGCGTTGCGGGAGCGGTAGGGGTGGATCTAGCAGCTGGGTGTATCGGCTCAGTTTCACGAGACACGATCTCGCTCGATCTTCTGCACCTTGGCGAGTACAACGTTCTATACCTCAGCGCTGTAAGGTACACTCCTCCATCCGCGGCCCCTAGGGAGGGCTTACCCGTGGTGATGCAAAGCAGCATGAACATCTCCAATGCTGTCCGTTGTAGTACTACACTGGGTAACGGTCTCTGTCCAACGGGTCCCTCCCGAAACCAGAACAAGGATGACTGAACAACGTATCATCTCCCCAGCTCCCTAACCCGACCCCACCCCTACTCCATCCCCAAAAAGCGCCCTCCCCCTCTCACTCAACCTAACAAACCCCATCCTCGCATCCGAATCGTCTATCGTCCTGTCCCCAACCCCTGATCAGATATCCTCCATCATCGACGTGCGAAGAAGAGCACGTACCGCTTCGCCATCTCCCCGCGGTAAGTCACGTCTTCCAGTGCGCTCGTCATCATCGCTGTACCCGGCAGGAATAGGAGGAGAGCTAGGAGAGCTTCTACCACGATCTGTATCTTCCATCAGCCGTTGGAGTGGCTCTTGAATCAGGTGAATATATTTGAGCAGGTCGGAAGGGGACATACGGATGTTGGGAGGGAGGATGAGTGTTTGGATAGGGATTTGAGGGTCGATAAATCTGCAGTCACCGTTCTTCATCAGCTAGATTGGGAATTGGATGGGCCGCTTGTCCGGAGAAACAGTAGTGAGACTCACGCTCGTATGTCGAGAATGCAGCTACATGGGCAGATTAGCCAGTATGAATTGTTTGCTTTGCGGGAGTTCCATACCATGTAGTAGAGCGAGACATGAGATGGCGACGAGCGCCTGTCCGATAACCTTCGACATGATCGCTCAAGAGCTCATCTTAGTACTATCAAGGCTTGCACAGATCTTTTTGGAGAAAACCACGGACACAATTAGATCCCGGCGGAACCCGTAACAGCAACAGGCGTCAAAGCTGTCTTCCGAATTCTCTCGGCACGTAATGCTGTGCTCGATATACTGTGGAGATAGGACAATGCATAAACCCGCAGGGCCGTCAATCTTACATGATGTGACGGCTCTTGCAGACCAGACTGCAAAAGGGTGTAGAGGAGAATCTACCAAGCGGAGGTCGTGGACATAAAAGGAGAGCAATACAGTCTGGGGTATACAAAGAGCACAGCGAAACTGAAAGAAATCCACATCCGACACAATGCGCGAGCATGTTATTGCTCCTCATCGGAGAAGACTAGGCAAAAAGTCAGCACTTTCCTGGGTGTGAAGGATAGGACCACTCACCCTCCTCGCCTCGTTTTCGGCGAGCCATGCGGTCCTTCTTGGCTTTTCGGAGCTCAGCAGCAGACTTCTTCTTCTCCTTCTTGCCTGCTGCGATGGGGTTACCAAGAGCGTCATATTGGACCTCCTCGTCCTCGCCTGCCTTCTTGTCGATCCGCTCGCCGGATCCCTGACCCTCAACCCAGTTGTGGCCGGAAGCCTCGAGGTAACCATCTCGCATCGCCCAAACTTCAGAGCAGATCGACTCGGAGAACTCTCGGTTGTGGGTGATGATTAGCACACCACCCTCGAAGTTCTTGAGGGCGGCGATAAGGGCGGCGAGTGACTCTCGGTCGAGATAGTTGGTCGGCTCGTCGAGGCAGATGATGTGAGGTCGGCGCCAAGTCGCGGCACCGAGAACCACCTTGACCTTCTGGCCACCGGACAGACCTCGCATCGAGTTGTGCGAGACGAACTCTGACTCCAGACCAAAGTCCTCGAAGTGCTTCTCGATTTCCCGACGAACAAGAGGTCGCATGAGACCCAATCGCTGGGCCTCACGGGTGTCGAGCTCGATGACCTTCTTCTCGAAACCACGAGTGATGAGCTCATCTCGCGGCATCCAAATGTTCTCGGCAGTAGACATGCCCTTGAACGAGATCTCGTACTCGTACGACTGCTTGAGCTTCTTCCTTGCGACAATCTCGTCAATGATGCGCTTGACCCCATCCTTGAGGACTGTAGCTCCCTCCTTCATCTTCTGCTCCTCCTCCGCGGTGATGACTCGATTCGCCTTGTGCATCTCCTCGAGATCCTCACCGGTCTGGTACCGCCAGAGCATGTACTCGAGCGGGGTGGAGTCGAGGTGGTTGTCGATGTGGTGGAAGGCGTGCTGAGCGACGTAGCCGATGACCAAGTTAGGGTGCTTCCATACGGAACCGCCGATGTTGGGCTCGGTCTCGCCGGTGAGGAGCTTGACGAGGGTCGACTTTCCCGAACCGTTGGGACCGAGAATGGCGACACGCGAAGACAGCGAGACTTGCAGCGTGATGTTGTACAGCTGCTGAACCGCGGAGCCGGGGTATTGGTAAGACACATCCCGCATCTTAAGCAGTGACTTCTCCTTGGTCTTGACACCGTCGAGAAGCGGTGGCGCCGGAAGCTTGAACTGGTAGTCCTCCTGGACGTCCAGCTGGTAGTAGCTCTTCGCCTCCGGAACGTGCTTAACGAAGTCCTCAAGGTTACCCGGGTATCGCTTGAGCTTGAAGTTGTTCAGGTGGAGGACATCGGTGACAGTACGGTTAAGGAAGTCGGAGTCGTGCGAGACGATGATCGAGGTGCATCGAGTGAGGGAGGTGAGGTACTCGATAAGCCAATTGACGTTGAGGACATCGAGATGGTTGGTAGGCTCGTCAAGAAGGAGGATGTCAGCCTTGAATAGGATGGCACGGGCAAGGGCGAGCTTCATCTTCCATCCACCGGACAGAGAACCGATCGAATTCTTCTGCTTCTTCTCGTCGAAGCCGACCGACTCGAGGGTGGACTTGATCTCCTCGGGCGATCCGAGAAGACGCTTGTCACTGAGAACCCAGTCGATGATGGAGATCTCGGCCTCAGAGCCGTCGATGTCGTGTTGAACGTAGAAGGTTCGGACCTCGGTGGGCGGAGGGAACCCGTCGACCTGGTTGTTAATGATGGCATTCATCAGGGTCGACTTGCCGGAGCCGTTTCGACCGCAAAGACCGTAACGGTGGCCACGCTTGAGCCGCATCGAAGCGTGGTGGAGCAGAATCTTGGCACCGTACGCCAAGTTGAACTGCTCGATGTTACACAAGTCCTCACCCTCCTCCTCATCGGCGAACTTCACGTCTTCAGACTCTTCCTCGTCGGCCTTCTTCTGAAGAAGCTCGCGCACGGCAGGTAGAGAGTCGTAGTGCGGGAGAGCAAGCTTCATGTACGCTGGAAGGGTCGCCTCCCATGTCAGCTGGTTAAAGTTGTGCGCGTTGACAAGGGATGCGGCGAGAACACCGGAGTACATAAGCGCTGCGTTGGCCTGGTCTACGGTAGCACCACCGTGCTTCTTGACGAGGGCGACGAGATTGGTCGCGAGGTGAGAGCCTTCGGCGATCTTGAGAGGGGGGAGATCGGTACCGTCGGAGGTGGCTGGGACCTTGCCGATGCGTCGAAGGGTAGCGATAGCGCGGTTGCATACAGCTCGCGCCTCGGGATCAGCGATGGTGTCGGCCGTCTTGATGAGACGAGGCAGAAGTTGTGGTAGGAAGGGGCGGACTGTGTATTCGGAGTCGACAAGCTTAGACATGTTGTCGGCAATGACGGACACTTTGCGCTTGGTAGCGGTGGGGCGCTCATCGAGACCTCGGATGAGAAGAGGCGCGATGAGGGAGATTGTAGGGGCAGTGACTTCGGAAACGAACGTAGTTGCGGAGAGCAAGTTGATGGTCTTGGGGACCTCCTCAATGGGGTTAAGGAGTGACTTGATCAAAGCGGGAATGAATTTGTCGATCTGGAGGATGTCAGTGTGGCTCGATGTCCGATGTATCGCTCACATCCTTGTTCTCGACCAAAGCGCAAGCCTTCTCGAGCGTGACCTTGGCGGCCTTCTTGACATCCGCCTTGGTGTCCCAGACGGCGCCAGCAAGAACCGGGATGAGATCAGGCATAGCTCGGCCCATCTGATCGGGTGCGGAGATGACGAGCTGCTGGAGCACGTCGAGGCAGCCAGCCTTGATCTGCCACTTGCCAGCGGTTTTGACCTGCTCGAGAAGTGCGGGAAGGATGACCATGGTCGCCCAGGGGTTCATCGACTGGACGATCGCTTTAACGGCGGCAACAGCTGCATCCTTGACAGTAGCAACCTTGTCGGCAAAGGCTTCGAGAAGGGCGGGGAATGGGGAGTTGATAGCGGACGAGATGACGTAGGGCTCGAGAAGGGGAGCTGCGCCGTTTTCGCAGAGGGTCGAGATGGCATCGCAAGCGGCCTCACGGGCCAAGGGCGACTTTTTGTCGGTCAATGCCTGGACGCGTCTTTAGCCCGGAATCAAAAAATTGTCACATTCCCCAAACAACAGGTAGTGAGGATGAGGCTAATGACTCACCTTGACAATGGCATCGGTGAACTGGATCGAAGCGAAGAACTCGACGCCCTCCTTCTTGGCGGTGGCAGCGAGGCTGAGGGCAGCATCGTCACGTACAGCCTTGTTGGAAAGGAAGAGGGTGGCAACGTCGAACGCGCCGGGCTTGGCGATGGGTTCAGTAGTGGCGGCAGGGCTCATCATGAATACTACGACATGTCAGGGGACGTCACGGAGAATAGTAAGGCATGGCTCACCTCTAGAAATCGGTGGCGACAGGGAAGAGAATGTCTATGCAGTTTTTTCGATGTGATTGAGAAGGTTTTCTCGATTGATCTGGAAGCTCTTAAGTTTCGCGCACTTCTATACGAATCAGAGAGAGAGTGTGTGCTGCAAGATAGGACGATAGCTCTAGCTCGGAGTAGGGGCTCTATAGGAAACGGGAAAGGAGTAGAATGAGGTAAAGTGGATGAAAAAGAAAGAGACAAAGGTAGCTGATTTTGCGGTGAAAACTCGTCGGCCCCAGCGGCGGGGTCAATTGTCAGCCGAGATCTGCCGAATCAGGTAATCTTTCGATTCCTTTTTCACATCGTCATTTTTGGCTCCACATCCTGGAGTCCGGGACGCGACGGAAATCACCCACCAGCTTAATCAAGCGAATCGCACCCGTATGCCTGAGTTTATTAAGTGTCCTAGCAACTTCGAATAGATTGCATAGCCAACATGGCTATCATTCATGCCACTCCGCCATGCACGGGCTCGAGGAGTTCTTCAGTCTTCTAAGCCCGTCATGGTGCCATAATCGTGGAGTATCGGCGATAAGCCGGCTCTATCGGCTGCACTGATTTCCCCCTTAATGAAGGGACCAGATCTCCGGGCCGACCGGCTCTTCTGTCCCGGCACCTCCACTCTTTCTGAGCGGGATACATCATACTATGAGTCCCTACTTCGCCCGCCGCATTCACTTCAAGCTGTACGGACCTCCGCCCACCATGGCGCCTATCAAAGTATGTATCCTCGGCACCGGCTCGTCCCTCTCCGGCCTGCACTACCCCTCCATCGCATCCATGCCTGACAAGTTTCTGGTCCACTCCGTCTTAGAGCGGACCCCGCGCGGGACGGCTCAGGCGGTATGTGGGCCTGGGGTCAAGGTGGTTCAGACTCTTGAGGAGGCGGTCAATGATCCCGAGATCGAGCTTGTGTGTGTTCTAACGGGTTCCGAATTTGAAATGAGGAACTGATGCAGAGGCTGCCAGGTGGTCGTGACAACGCCGAACAACACACATCACGCGTACACCACCGCCGCCCTCAACGCCGGCAAGCATGGTTCGTCCAACTTCCCCTCCCAGCGCTCAAATGACGCAGTATTGCTCCTCTAGTTCTGGTAGAGAAACCAATCACCCCAGGCCATGCCGAAGCGGAAGACCTCGTCAAACTCGCAGCGTCCAAGAACCTCATCCTCACAGTCTATCAAAACCGTCGATGGGATAGCGACTTCCTCACCGTCCAAAAACTCCTCTCCACAGGCCGGGTTCGTCTCCCTCCCCCCTATCCCCGCTTCATCCCACTAACTAGTATGGGTACAGTTAGGCGAGATCAACGAGTTCGAATCGTCCTGCGACCGCTACCGGCCGTTACCCCCTGGGCACAAGCCTGGCGGCTATTGGAAAGAGACGCCGGGCGAGAACAACGATGTAGTGTACAGTCTTGGGAGCCATACCATCGATCAGGCGTATGTACTTTTCGGGATGCCGAGCAAGGTTGGCGCGAGGATGTGGGATGTACGTGGGATCGGAGTTGACGAATCGGTTTGTCCACCCCTTCCCCCACTCGGATCATGACTGAATCGGCGCCTCGGTAGTTCGTGATGGACCTCTACTATCCCCGGCCAAACGCCTCCGAACTCGTCGTCACCCTCCGCGCATCAGTCCTCTCCCCTCTACCAAGCCAGATCCGCTACTCAATCAAAGGCTCAACTGGCTCATTCGTGAAATACGGCATGGACATACAGTTCCCCCACCTCCAATCGCTCGGGCAGAATAAAGGGGCGAGTTTCGAGGGGTATGGGAAGGAGCCGGAGGATATTTGGGGGACGGTATATGAGACGAACGCCGAGGGGACTGTTATGGGTCAGGATGGTGTGCGGTTCAACGTATCCAAGTGAGTGTGATGCCACTTGGAGATAGAAGGTGGACTGTTGCTGACGATGTCAGATATGAGTCGCTGCCAGGGGATTGGCCGAAACTGTATCGGAATCTCCACGGGGTAATAGTCTCGGGCGATCGAAGCAAGCTAGCGGTCAAGCCGGAGGAGACTGTGGACGTTCTGAAATTGATCGATTTGGGTAACAGGAGCAGTAAGGAGGGAAGGGTGATTCCGGTCTCCGAGTCATAAGCTCCGGTATTATCTGCATGTATGCAAGTATTGCCTGAAAAAAAATGTACAGTCCTTGTCAGGGTGTTCAGGCAAAGATGGTGAAAGCGCTGAAGATCAGCATGAGCAAGCCGCTTGGAACGAGGTGGATGCAAGAGCTCGTGGACTGGGAGGCGGAAGCGGCCTGGTTTCTCGTCAGCCTCTAAATACGCGGTGAGAAAGACGTACCGCTGAAGTCGCGCTCGAAGTCGGGGTGCCACTCGAAGTTGCGTTTGAGCTCTTAGTGGCGTCTGAGGTCGCGCTCGTGCTTGTCGGGGTGACTGATGCATTCGAGGTGGCGCTCGGAGACGCAGTCGACGTAGGATTTGACGTGGCCATCGGCTCAGCACTCCTCGAAGAAGCTTCGGCAGAGCTGCTCATCGATCCCGACCTATCCCTCACATCAGCCGATCGTCTCCACTCTGACCGAGTACCCACGAGCTCCCACTACTCCCGCCACTCCCATCATTCACGCTAAAATACCCACTCTGGGCGAGTATCCCCCCATTCTCCGCCTGACAGTTGAGCCTCCACCCGCCCTCCTTCTGGAGGTCCGAACTAGGTGTGTAGGTGTACGAGCCGGAGTCTGTCGATATGTGGGTGGCGATGGTGATGGGGTCATTTGGCGAGTCTGGGGAAAAGAGCTGGAGTGTGAAGGTCGAGGGGTCAGTGTTGACCGACTAAGGTAGGGTCAGCTCAACTGCTGGCGAAACAAGAGTGTCGCAGCGAGAAGTGATGATTCGGCAAGGTTGTTGATAGAAGCGGGTAGGAGGACTCACTGTCCAGGTGATGGCCTGAGAGCCGGACGTATCCCAGCCCGAGTCATTTGAGGGTTTCGTGATCTGTATGGCCGAGATCACCAAGGCGAAAGAAACCAAAACGAGGATATGAGCGAGCATTCGCATTTCAGTAGTGATTGTCAGTATCTTTCAGTGATAGTGAGTGAGATGAAGAAAGATTGGTAGTCCTTCTCGGCGTTTCTTCAAGAGGTGAGAGCGGACTTTGGAATTTAGGGATTCATAGGCGGTTCAAAGGGTGAGAAAAATGAAAGGAGGTGAGTATGATCGACGTGTGGGGCCTCTGAGGACTGCTTGGACAAAGGGTCTCGATATTTTCTGCCCGTGGACTGCAGCGGATACAGGTCCACTAAGCGATGATTGAGCATTGCCATCGCGAAGGAATTCGAAGAAAGTCTGGCACACAAAAGTATCAAGTGAGATTTCCCAAAAAACTCGGGGCCACGGGAAGGAAAGACTCCCGTTTCTGTGTTTACGGAATTTCCTGAATTCTGGATGAAGGGGAAAAGCATTGAAAGCATTGCCCGCGCAGTTGGTCTTGCTTCTTCAATTCATTCGTTCTCTACCATCAAACATCCACCGTTCGACAGGGAATCGACGTCAATTCACCTGTCAGAGACTACAGCATCGACAAGAGGTGCACGATGTTCGGCTTATCATCCCTCTTCTTGGCCATCATACTCCCCCTCGTATCCGGTTAGTCTCCTTCTGCTGAGCACCAACAGTGTACTGACTTACCCCCTTCTAGCCCAAGTTTCTACCATCTACTGGCCCATCAACTATCCCAACGCGACTTCACCCTGGCTCATCGGCTCGAAGAACTACGTCTCCTGGCAAACTGGCGGCGGAACGGGTATCCAATCCTTTGACATCCAATTACACAACTCCAACCGGTCCCTCCTGGTCGGTTTCATTCCCATCGCCCTGCGTGTACCGATGACAAGGTTGACGACGGGGCGCAAGAACTATGGGGGAGAATTGGAGGTGGATCTGAGTACTGGTGTGCCGACCGGGTGAGCGTGTCGATGGATAATGGGACGACGCGCTGATGAGTGGAACAGCGATGGGTTCTCGTTGATTTTCATGAACACGCTTCATGGACAGGTGTATGCCAAGGTCAGATACGATCTCGCTGAGCGGATCGATGAAGCTAAATCTTAGGCAGTCCTCCAAGTTCTCCATCCTAGACTCCTCTCCTTCAAACTATACCGCTCCAGGTCCATGCCGTCCGTCTCGCATAAAATCCCGCTAACATTGATCTGTCTTCAGACCTCCCCACCGCAACCGTCACCGCGACCCTGTCGGCCATTCCCAACCCAACCCAACAATGGGCACTCACGCTCAACGGTATCGACCCGGACGCCACGGCGGTTCCTACCCAGATCGCCGGTCAAGCGGGAAGCGGGGGCCAGACATAGACGCGGCAGAACCGAGACTTGATACGAGATTGCGATCGGTAGACGGATGGACAGTTGCGATGGTGTTATGGCAATATTGAGCTCCCGATCGCTTGGAAATAGCGTGTCTGCTCTCTGATGAGCTGATGAGAGCTCTCTGACCGATTTCGCTGGCTGAAGTCGGATCAATGATTAGATCAAGAAGCACGCACGTGTTTCCGCTCGATAGCGGCCTCGTGAGGACCCATCTTACCCCCCAGACTCCTTCTCAACTGCGTCTCGATCCTTTCCAAACTTGGCGCCTCTATCTACTACACCTTCTGAAAAGGACCGTTTCAACACACGAATCCACAGTCTCTCTATGCTGAAAAGAGTCTCGGGGTGGCTGGGAACTTAAAGCTGAGAAGCCCGCTCTTATAGACCAGAAAATGATAAGCGGAAGAGCAAAACCGGCGCCTGGACCCTGAATGCCTGGACCCTGACTGCCTGGACCCTGAATGCCTGGACCCTGAATGTTTGGACCCTGAATGCCTGGGATCGATCTTAAGGCACGAACGCATGGGCAACTGCAAAGTTGCCGCTTATCACGGACGTCGTATTTGGCGGTAGAGAGTCCGCCTGTGTTCATTTTGCCCGGGGGTCGACTGTCCCATCTACTCGGTGTTTGTATACGCAACTCGTCTTCCTCTTCCTCTGCTCACCACCCCTCGCGAGGTTGCCTCGATCGTGAGCGTCAAACGACACGCGTGCATGTAGTCCGTCATCGTCCAGCTCGACCGCATCGAGATTGCCGACAAGTCGATCAGACAAATTAGCGCTCGAGCTGATCGGATCGGCTTGGCAGAGAAGTAAATAATGGGCAGCAGCTTTAGGGATCGCCGAGAGGTTGTGAGATGAATCACGTATCGACCGCGCCGTCGTGCATGCCTGGGACGCCTCATCCAGACCGGCGCTCAGAGGCCAAAATGAGCACCCCGAAACACCATGTGAACGAAACTGATGGGGATACATCCAACTTCACCCGAATTAGGTGATCATCAATCTCTAAACCTCCTCCTCCCGTCTAAGCCACCGAAAACAGCGTCGTCTTGACCTTCTCCAACCTCTTCCCCGCGATATCCCTCTCCTCAATCAATCCCACCACCTTCGCCTGCTCCAATGCCAACGCCACGTCCAAATTCCCCATCTCCAACCTCTTCTGCGCGTCCGCCCTAGCCAGTCTACCTTCCACTTCCAACATCCTCTCCGCGTTCTTCCGGCACTGCAGCCGAGCCGTCTCGACTGCTGCCAGAGCCGTGGTGAGCTGAGTCTGGAGATCGGTCAGCTGGAAGGTCGTGGTGGATGGGGTGGAGGTGATGGTGATGGCTGGAGTGGGGTTTGGGGAGGAAGAGGGGCACGTTGGAGCTTCTCGTCCATCTCGAGGAGGGCATGTCGGAGGAGCGCGAGCTCGCGTGCGTCCCGCTCGATCTGCTTGTATTGGGAGACGAATAGGTCATGGAGACTGCCGAGGACGTTGGTGATTTGCGGGTTGACGCTGACTTTCGAGGCTGGGGCTGCATCAGGCAATTGCACTCCTTACTTGTACTCACCGTCTTGGCCGTCATGGCTCAGCACTTTCGCTGCCCTTCGTCAGCTAGCCAACAGAAGTCATTGAAAGGCATACAGCTATTATGTCCATTCTTGCCCATCAAAACCCCGCCTTTCCTCACCAAACTGCTCAAGCTCGTAAAGCTCGCGCTCCGCTTCGGCAACGGGGCTGACCTTCGCGTCACTCGAAAAACTCATGCTCGAGAAGGCTCTAGCAAAGATACCAGTACCAGAAGCGGACGCGCTGATGGGCAAGCACGCAGACCCCGCTTCGGCAGTATCGCTAAATGCAGTTGTCGAGGGCGAGGCGGACGAGTCGCGGGTCACGTCAATGGACATGAGTGTCTTGACCGCCTGCGTGGAAGCTGGGGACGGGGTGGATTCTGGACGAGGCCGGGTTAAGGGAGATGAATCGACACTGGAACGCAGGTCGATGGGCGAGAGTAGCCTCGGATCGATCTTCGGATCCCCCTTCGTCTCCTTGTTCGCCTCGGCGGGATCACCATCCTCAAAAGGCGGGTCAAGCGCCTTCTCGCTGATTGCCGCCCAGTTCCGCAACAGCCACCCGAGAGTCGACTGACTCTCGGGTGACCAGATTACTGACCTCCTCCGGATCATGCTCTACCCCTCTCCCGCTTCCCGACGGTCCGAGCCCCGAGATGCCTTTACCTCTAGCCGCACACATCTCCGGACCAAGGATGATCGAGATACTATCCACGTTCAGTCGGTAATCCGGGAACAGCGGGAGTTGCCTCAGCAAGATCTGCGCAGCAGTGATCCGGGTCGACAGCGGCAGGACCAGAGAGCCGGGTTCGGGATCCGCGCAGAAAGAGAGGAAAGCGGGGAAATACCGACTCGTTGAGGATGGGTTCAGGCAGGTCTCGGACGTATCGCTTGACCAGACCGGTGAGGTTGTGGATCGGTTCGGAAGCGATGGAGAGACTGTCGCCGTACAGCGGAGGGAGGTTGAATACTTTGGTGAGGTGGGAGATCCGGATGCCGTCGCCTGCCGGGCGGAAGATGTCAGGTTGGGACATGCCTAGTCACGCACCATATTCAGTATCTTTTGTGGAAGAGGGGGATTGAATGACCACGCGATAGATCTCCTCGACTACAGTGAAGACAATCAATGGCAACTCATGCCTCTGTCCGCCCATGAGGGAGGTGCACCAACTCGCTGGTGGCGCCTCGTTTAGGGCGAATCCAAATGCTGGACCTCCAGTGATCAACACCATGATTCCTCTCGAGAGATCTACTTACCTTCCGCTGATGAGCTGGAGAATGCTGGTGTCCCAACCAGCAGCACCCACACTCGCCTCATCAAGATTCTTCCGCCCGAACCGCCTGATCATACCCATAATCCCCCCATCGCCCCCCTTGTTCTTGACCACCATCACCCCCGAGCTCGTACTCTCCACCATCGCCAAGGTCATCGCCATCCCCTTGACCTCCGTCATCGGTCGGATCGGGAACGGCAATGAGCTGATCCCTCCATTCCCATTCCCGCTCTGTCCCTGATGACCACGATGGTAAGCCGCGTCGACCCGAGCGAGGAGACCAGGGACGTCAATCTTGCTGCTTATCCCCTGCGCATCCATACCCAGTACCACGCCGACTTGGTGTATCAACCGTAGGCGAACTCGGATATGCGGTAGGACCGATGGTTCGCGTGACTCCGCGAATGGTGGCTCGAAAAGCATTGGCATGGGGGGAGGTCGGTCGGGATGGGATTCGGTCGACCATATGCTGCAGCAGAGGCGGCGCGCGCTCGAGATTTCTGCGGGTCGGTCGATGAGGTACCTCGAGGATTGACGGTGCGGTCGACAGTGGACAGTGCCGGAGTGGAAGGTTGGCGAAGGCAGGATCTCGGTACAACGGGTCCATATCCGGAATCCAACTCCACCTCTAGGTCGCGGCAACCCTGAATCCGGACTACCGACGGGTTGAACTGGTCGACGGAGTTGGGATGAGGGGAAGGCTCCTGTTTCGTCATCTGGCAAAAGTGGTTTCGGTCGATGTTTCGTTTGCGCTTGCGTATGTACCTGTGGTTGCGGATTACGTGCAGGCGGACTTGAAGATTGAGCTGACGGGTGGAGGGCACGTTGAGCGAAGGGATTGTTTGGCCTGAAGCCAATAGGTGGTGCAGGTGAGCTGGGGGTGGACCGTGTTGCGCCATGAGCGGGGGTCGGATGAGTAGGGAGCAACCCCGGGTCGAGGATACGACTTGGGCTAATGCTGTGATTGGGAAAGTTGAAGCGATTCAGTGTCGATCAGCAATAAGTTGATGCGAGATCAAGATCGTCAGCATGCCGTACCATCCAATAGACATCGGATGAATAATTCCAAAACGGGCTGGGTCGGCGTGAGGCGCTCCACTTTGCGCGAAGACGCGCCACGGACATGACAGCACCAGTCGGTCAGAATTGGAATCAGCCGCTTGCCCAGCGCATATGATGCATGCATGCACCAAATTTGTACCGGCCGCAACCCATGCGCGATCATGCGTCGTCTTCGTGACCGATCGCCGAGAAGCTGAGAGGCGAGAAGGCATAACCCCCCGCCATATAGTGCTTCCCGTTTGCCTCGACCCTGCAACGAAGATCAGCATCGTCCCGTCACTGCATGACACATGCGTACCAATGTAGACGCAAAGCATGTAAGAATGCTGACAGACCCTCCATGACACATAGGATGGCCAGGGTGAGGGAAAACCACATGGCGAACATGACGACCAGGAAAATTGTCGCAAGCACGCTGTTGCCTTCGTATTTAAAGGCGTTATCAAGGGTCATCGTGTAGAGCACCTCGGACAGCTGAGCGTGGGCGAGCGAGAGAGCCCAGAGGCGAAGATAGGATGCACTGCAGGAAGTCAGGAAGCCAATGGAGGACAAAGCTGTAGGGGACCCACGTATTGGAGATACAGCCGAGACAGAACTCGATGGTATGAATGACCTGATGGATGATGACATCTCCCATCTCGAAAGGCTGCTGATAGTCAGCTGGAGCAATGCCGAATCAGTCGAACTCACGTGGTCCTCCTCCATATCCTCTGCAACCGGCTGCCCCGCACCCTCCTCCTCATCCTCTAAATCCTCGCCGGTTGATATCCTCCCGCCATTCTCCTGACCAGTCAATCCGCGATAACCCTGCGCCACGATCCGTTGGTGCTCCTTGTAAAGCATAAACGGCTTCAGGCACAGCATCCATGGCACGCAGACCAGCGCGATGAGGAGCAGGACCACTTGCACGAAGCCCTGACCGGAATAAAGCTGGCTTGATGCCTCGACTGTTCCCGGCGAGAGGAACATGTATATGAGCATATTGAGGAGTCCCGGCGGTGATGTCGAGGATTGCGACCAGTCGATGGACCACTTGTATATTATACAGACGAGGAGGTAGCCGAAGATGCTCCACATGAAGAGGATCTGAGGAATGAACTCGGCATAGATGTTGAGCGGCTTCTTGAAATGGAAATGATTGGGCACTTGAAGGCAGATAGCGAAAGACATCTGACTGTCAGCCTTATGCCGCTGACTCAACTTACGTGAATGACACCAAGTATGATAGACATCTTCATCTTATAAGAATTCGTGAAGATGAGGCCGTTGTCCGCTCCATGCCAATTCGGATCAAGTCCGAAAGGATGGACGCCACCGGACTTTTGCGCGACGACGAGACCTGTGGGGTTCGACGGCCATTCCCAGCCCGAAGACCAGATGTGAAGCGACTTGGAGAAAATATCGTTATACATGAAGCCAGTGTAGACCGAGAACAAGCCCATGAGAACGATGATGTAGCGACCGCTGGGAACAAGTCAACACGAGTATCGGGAAGTTGAAGGCGCTCACAAGAAGAATGTTTCGATGATCTCGTTTAGCCCGGCCTTGCTGAGCTTCTTTTCGTAGAGAATCATGACCGCGGCAGCGAGGAACGCGATGAATCCGTGCCCGATATCACCAAACATGACCGCGAACAAGAAGGGGAAAGTGATGACAGTGAACAAGCCAGGATTGACCTCTTGATAGGTAGCGATACCGTATGAGTCGATGATCGTCTGGAACGCCTCGGTAAATTCGGTGGTGCGGTGGAAAGTAGGCGGAGTCTGATGGGTGCGCAATTCCGACAGAATAGCAGGTACGGATGTACCTGCTGTCTCCATGGCCCGTCTGAGGGATAGCTGGATCGAGGTGATATCGCGCGACGGGCACCAGCCCTCCGCTACAAGCGTCTTCCTGGACTGATCATAGCTGAGCAGATTGAGAGTCTTGTAAATCTCCTCCTCTCGTCCGACCCCATCCTTCCAGGCCTCGAGCCCTTCCGCTAGCTTGCTCAGCTCGACGCGACGGGTCTGACCCATGTTGTAGAGAACCGAGTCTACATCCTCGAGACGAGCTGACACTTCACGGAGAGCGTCAGACCGCTTGTCCTGAGAGATATCGATGGTGTACAGAGTACCGCCCATCGATTCGGCGACCTTGCGGATCTTGGCGAGGAGGTCGGCGCCGTGAGCGAAGATGATGAAAACGTCCTTGTGCGTTTCCTTGCCAGAAGTGGCGTCGACGAAGGGCTCATCGATTTCTACGTTTCTGTCAGCAGTAAAAAAGGCCACAGCGTGCCGGACCCCACCAGAGTAGTTCATGTATAGGTTGCCTCGGAGCACTCGCCACAGGATCCTCTCGAAAGTGGGCATCCTTGTCCTCTCGATCGTCCCAGATACAAACTCCAGGTCAAATCCAGACAAGCCGGTCTCGCCCGGAAGAGAGCCATACTCCGCAGCGTGCTCAAGAAGAGGAGCCGTGCCATCTCCATCGTCAAAAGAGGTCCGGATCTCGGTATGACGGTGCTCCGCCTAGGTCATTCAGCAGGTGGCGCTTGCGATTCATGCTAAACTCACCTCGTTGAAGAAACCCGCAGTCTCCCTCAAGACCCACCTCTTCTCCTCCAACTCTCCCTTTCTCTTCCCCAACTCCTCCCACGACCTGTTCATACCCGCCAATCTCTTCTCGTGTTCCCTGAGCTTATCCTCCAGTTCATCATACGCGTTCTGAGCTCGGGGACCGACAGTGGTGAAAGGCGGTATGGCCGAGAGCGGCGGGATGCCGAGTGGTGGCTGCAGAGCGGATATCTGAGACTGGAAGAGACGTAGGCGTCGAGAAGACTCGGCGAGGCGACGGAGACGAGGTGCGAAAGGTCGTTGAAAGGCGGTGACGGTGGAATTGAGCTGATGGCAAACTCGTCAGCAAGGGATTTTATCGAATACCCGACTGAGAATTGCCTGCTCACGTCCTTGAATTGGAAGTTGCTCATCTCTGCCAGCTCTGACATGGTGTCATGCGATACCTCTGAGGGTATATACAGCTGGACGAGCGACATCTCTTCCGAACCTGAGAAGGAAGGCGCGGCTATTCAGCCTGGACCTCCTCGATCAACCCGGAGACTCACGGAAGAGGGATGGATAGTCATTTGACATCTTGATAGCCGTCCTATCGGATGAAAGATGCTATCAAAGCAGAGAAGAGCTTTGTTTCTGAAGGGTGGATATGGGAGATCGATGGCAAAAAGGGGGGACAGAGAGTCGTTCCCATCACGGAGTTTGAGCAGATTCCGGACGTGGCGCTTTCTCCACATCTCCTCTCTTCCCGACCAACAACAGATCATTCTTACATCATGCCTCGGTAGCAACAACAGGCCTCAGTGCCCACTTTCCAAAATGGCTCCTCTCCTCTTCACTTTCCGCCTAATCCTCTACACCACAATCCTCCTCCTCGTCTCCTTCCTAGCAGTCTTCATTGGACTGGTCGCGACTCTCCTCGGCAAGCGGCTGAATACCAATTTCTATGTCGCTCGAACATTCTGCACTGTTGGGGGCTTCATCATGGGCTGGAGATTCGAGGTGGAGGGCGAGGAATATCTGTGGTCGATGAAGGATGTTGGCGGAGATCCAAGCGTCGAGGGCAGAGCTGGCGAAACAGGGAGGAGTGCGGTCATGGTGGGGAACCACCAAAGGTGAGCTATTTCTTCTCAGCCCAAAGCTGCAGTTATCTGCGGTAGATTTTCAGCTCTGGGATCAGCAGAAGGAAGGCTTACCGCTGATGCCCGACAGCTTCGTCGACATCCTCTACATTGGTCGAGTCATGCCGAAGCACGCTGCGATCATGGCGAAGAAGTCGCTAAGGTGGATTCCAGGTCTCGGCTGGTTCAGTGCGTCTCGTAAACAGACTATGTTCTAGTAATGTTGCTGACCCTCTTCGCAGTGCTTCTATCCGGGACCGTCTTCATCAATCGGGGAAACAATCGGTCGGCTGTAGCGAGTCTGACCCAAGCCGGGGAGGATATGAAGCGGAAGCGGGTGAGCGCCTCTCGTATCAGTGACAGGCAACCTCATCTCACACGAGGTCAATTCCACTCGTCCGAGGCTGACTTCCCGCAGATATCTCTCTGGATCTTCCCAGAAGGAACGCGATATATGAGCGAGGATCCCGACTTGCTGCCGTTCAAGAAGGGCGCGTTCTACCTGGCTGTTCAAGGTGAGCGCCCTGACCCGGATGATTGCGGCAAGGTTGGCGAGCTGATGTTTGACCGTAGCTGGCGTTCCGATCGTCCCGGTCGTCTGCCAGACCTACCATCACCTGTTCGACGGGAAGACTCGCTTTCGTTCCGGAACCCTTGGCATCAAAGGTGAATCTGTCTGGAATTCGCCTCGCCCCATCATTGACCGCATTCAGTCCTCCCTCCAATGTCCACCAAAGGCCTTACCACGGCCGATGTTCCCGCTCTCGCCGAGAAGACCCGCAGCCTCATGCTCTCAGCGCTAGAAGATCTGTCTTCCACTCCAATATCTCCAACTCCACTTTCTCAAGCTTCTTCCCCAACGCCATTGCTCGCCAGCGGAGATCGCCGGGATGGTGGATACCAATCGACGTCCGATGATGCGCCGCTTCAAGGCGCAGTAGCTGGTAGTACGGCATCGGTGGATGACGCGCAGTCGGGTAAAAGTAGGCGATACTCTATTGCGTGAGCGGGCATCTTGTAGTTTGTATGCATTTGGCTTATTCTGGTATCCGGGTGTAGCATGGTGTCGGACTTCTTCCATCCTGTGGTCGGAGGGGTCGAGGGGCACATTTACAGCCTCGGGATTGAGCTGATGAGTCGCGGTCATCGCGTGCGGCCCCACACAATACTTACACCTCTACAAACCTAACAATTGTCCAGGTGATCGTGATTACCCACCATCACCCCGGGCGAGTCGGCATCCGCCACCTCTCCGGCCTCAAGATCTACCACCTCCCCATCCTGCCCATCGCATCCAGCGCAACACTCCCAAACTTCCTCCTCTTCCTCCCCTACCTCCGCAATATCCTCCTCCGCGAGCGGATCGACCTCGTACACGCACACGGCTCGCTCTCCTCTCTCGGACACGAAGCCCTCTACCATGCTCCACTTCTGGGTGTCCGGACTGTATTCACTGATCACTCACTGTTCGGCTTTGGGGACGTGGTGGGGATATTGACGAATAAGCTCTTGGCGGGGGCATCGAGGAACGTCGATGCGGCCATCTGCGTTTCCTATACCGGGTCGGTCTCCTTACAGGTCTCGTTCAGAGATACTGATATGGTGATCAGGCGAGAGAATACTGTTCTCAGGGCTCAGCTGGAACCGGAGATCGTCTCGGTCATACCCAACGCCCTCGTCGCAGACCAGTTCACACCGGATCCATCCCGTGCCTCAAGCGACCATAGTGCGTCCACTCATTTCCTTGGTTGTGAATAATGATACTCATGGTGCGGAGTCACCATCGTCGTCATCTCCCGACTGGTGTATCGGAAAGGCATCGATCTCCTCGTCGCCTCCGCTCCGCAGATATGCGATCTCTTCCCTGATGTCCGCTTCGTCGTCGGTCAGTCCGCATGACCCTCCATCGCCTTCCGTGAAATCCGATGTCCCCTTGATGACATGAGATATTGGCCCACATTAGGTGGCGACGGACCCAAAATGGTCGACCTGGAGCAGATGCGCGAGAAGTACCAGCTACAAGACCGGATCGAGCTCCTCGGCTCCGTCCGACCTTCCGATGTCCGCGACGTGCGCCCCCATTCCTGCATCCCTGTTCCTACACAAACACTGATTCGAGCAGGTATTGACTCGCGGCCAGATCTACCTAAACACGTCGTTGACCGAATCCTTCGGGATAAGCATCATCGAAGCTGCCTGTGCGGGGCTGTTCGTGGTCTCGACCAAGGTCGGGGGGGTACCCGAGATCCTCCCTGGGGAAATGATCGAGTTCGCCCGTGCTGATGAGGACGGTTCGTCACCCTCCCTTGTCATTGTTGTGGCCAAGCTGAGGTGGGATAGATGTAACAAGGGCACTGAGCGCGGCGATTCGTACTGTCAGGTCGGGAAAACACGATCCGCTCAAAGCGCACGAGCGGGTGAGGGGGATGTACTCGTGGTCTGACGTCACGGGGCGTACGGAGGTGGTGTACGAGCGGGCAATGACAAGTCTTCCGCGAGATTCGTTTGAGCGGCTCTCACGGTAGAGTCTTCCCTGATAGCGAGATGATGGCGTGCTGAGTGGAGGTGGGGTAGGTTGATCAGCCTCGGACCGGTGTTTGGACCGATCTTGTGTGGGATTATCGCTGTGCAGCATTGGTTCTTCCTCGTCCTTGAGGCAGTGCAGCCGCGGGACGAGATTGATCTCATCGAGGGGGTGTCGTCGAAGGAGCGGTTCGTCAAGGTCCGTTTCTCCTCGATTATTGGCAAACATACTGATTTTTGATTCAAGGAATGCGCCATGAAAAAGGCTGTGAGATCATAAGGTTTTCGACATAGGACATATCCATACCAAGCACAATTATGCCCCAAATCCATACATATTACAACTACCTTCTTTGACCTCATTGCAGCGCTGGCACTGACACCCGCCCAAACGCTTCTCCCGTGGGCCACTCCAGCAACTCGCAATCCCGCGCATCCGGCTCCGCTACACCTGTGGAGATCTGCGTCTCCACGCAAGCCAGATCCAGCGTCGCATCCAGCACCAAGCTCGGGTGATCTACCTCCATCAGCTTGAGGATAAATGTGAAGAGGGAGACTGACGCCATGTGCCCGGAAAGTAGCTGAGACCGAAGCTGCTAGGCATGATGAAGGCTTTCAACGTGCTCGGATCCGGTCGGTCATCTAGTCACAGCTGTTCAGCAAGGGATCATGCGTCCTCGGGAACCTACCTGAGCCATTCTTAGCGACGACGACGAGCATCTCGCCACCAGCTGGCAATGCCTCCTCGCCCATGCCTTTCAACTAGGACACATTAGCACATTTGTGACCAGATTACCCACCTCAGCTTTGCCCATCGGAATGAAGGCCTGACTGGTATACGGATGTCTCTCCATGAAGCGCACGTCGAATTCTCTACCCCTTTCGAGCCCGACCTTCGGTGTGGCCCTGAACACCGAGGTCCCGGTGAACGCGCCGCTTCCTTCCGGATAGGTATGGACGATATCCGCAAGCCGAGCATACTTGACCGTCTTCCCGTCGGGACTAGGTTGGATGTCCATCCCGGGCGTACGCGATGCCTCATCCGGGTAGGGTAGGATCAGTTGGCCGAACGGTGCGAACAGCTCCGGTGTGATCGGTACAGGGACGATTGCAGAAGAGGTCGAAGGCGCTTGAGGCAGAGATGGAAGCATGTCCATCAATTTGTTGAGGGCGGAGGGAGCATCAGGCTCGGTAGGCATGTCCGGAAAAGGTGAGAAAGCGGTGTAGGGCGGGACCTGGATGTGGGCCATTGGTTTCTCGGGAAGGACTTTCTCTAGATCGAGGATATGGCCAACGTCGCCGATTTGCTGGTATCCTTAGCACTGCAACACTCTCGAGGACTTACCGCTTCGATGAGCGCATAGTCGAGAGGCTGGGATAATGAGCGAATCCTTAGGATCTGCGGCGAACTCACCCCATCAAGCGTGAGTAAATTGTGGTCTACATTACATCAGCTCAAGTCAATGCCGAGAGACTCACGCCACACTCCCTGGGTATATGAGACGCCCTGCGCTGCTGTGCCCAAAAACGCTCTTAACGTGCTCATATCCGGTCGATCGTCCTTGCCATTCAGCGCGACCACCGAGAGGTACGCTCCTCCGGAGTTTAAGGGCGTAGTACCCGGCAAAGTCCCTTTACCCATCGGTATGAAGCATTGGCTTGTATGGGCGTGCCTACGGAAGATCAGCAACAGTCCTCGTGATGATTCGGTTATTCACCTCTCAAGCATCATGAGCGGAACTTCAGCCCCATCCTTCACATCTAATCGTTTCTCAGACCTAGTACAGGCGATGTATAGTCCACCACGCTTAAGCAATCCCTGTGCATATGTTTCTTTGACCTGGCCGAGCCGGTGGAATTTCGATGCCGTTCCTTGGTTCACCACGGTCACGTCGATACCTTTTGGCGCGGAAGAGGGCAGGGAGTAGCCCTGGATGACATGGCCATACGGCTTGAAGGCTTCGACGGTCAAGGGTAGGGCGGGGAGGGTAGGCACATCGGTGATGAGTGATTGCGTGGTCGATGGACTGAAAGGGTGACCGTAAACTCGAAGACGCTTGATCCCACCGTCTGTCGATCGGATCAGCGAGAGCTGTAGTCATCGAAAGAAGGCGGACCTGGGTAGATGCTCAGCCGGACATGCGAGAAAACCTGGTCAGGGGGAATGGACCGCTCGATATCGAGCCAGTGTTGACGATGAGGGCCAAGTGGCTTCTTCTCGACGATAGTCGTCCACTGCGCTTCTTCAGGTGGCACATCCTACGAGCATGAGAATAGCCCCAGATTAGCCAGAACACTCACCTCGTTGCTGAGTATTGCCTCTATCGCACAGGCCTATGCAATCATCAGCATCCTTTCACGTCGACCACGGGCAGAACCTACTACAGGGTAATTACCCGGATGAAACGCCGTATCCACCTCGACCCATCTCACCACCCCCGTCCCCGCCAGCTTCGCAACCACCCACTCCTTCCTCTCCTTCCCCTCCATCGCTCCGCCCGGTCCATACTTCCCTCGACCAGCTTGTGATCGCCTCGTCTCCCAGCCATCGCTCATGTCCACCCCTCTTGCCGAGCGAAGGAGGTTGCCGGGCGGGGAAAACTTGGCGTCGGAGCATGCGACTATGCGGGCGGAGAGGAGGGGATCTAAGAGGTTGATTGGGGGAGTTTCGGATGGTGGTAGAGTGGTGAGAGGTGTAGGCGGGAGGGGATGGCCGTATGCTCGGAAACGAGCCTGATTTCTTTATTGAAATTGGGGTACCAGAGGGGAGATACTGACCATACCGCCATCGGGGATCATGCGGACCATGACAGCACTCCATATACCTTCCTTGGCCTTCGCGCCGAGCTCAAAGACATGTCGGCTATCCGGACCGAGCTCGACAACGGGTAAGATCTCCTCCCATCGCGAGTCGTTCGGGTTCAGTTTCACCTCGTCTGACGGTATTTCTTCGGCACGGAGCGCTAAGACCGAGGAGGACGGCGCTTCATTTCCACTGAAGTGGGAGGTATCGATATCGATGTATTGGAGGTGGGACTTTTGCGGGGCAAGGACGATAATCGCCCTGGATTGATTCAGTAAAGCTTTGGATCCCCTTGGGAACCAATCACCGGTCAAAGGAGGGATTGTGCCGTCTGCTCTCCCAACCATCGTAAAGCGCACCGTTTGGCCCGAATTGGCCTTTCAGCGAAACAGCCGGCTACATCCCCCTTGGCTCAGCTCAACCTGTAAGGAACCTAGCTCGATACACCCACGTTCGGCTTGATGAGGTTGTCCTTGCTTGCGAAGAAGTCGTCGGAGCACGAAAGGACAGAGGCACCAAGAGCGGCGGAGGAAATCTCTGTTCTCGGTCAACAAGCGAGCTGGGCTTTGCCTAAAATAGGATGAGGCATGGAGCCGAGACGGACCGGTGATGAAGGGTTTGAGCTTTGAGTCAAAGTCATCGATCGCTAGGCTCTTGAAGTCGTCGTCCATACTGAAGGTTGCAAAGTGTAAGCTGTTCATTGCCAGGCAGATTCGTCTTGTTGAGTGCGAGGATCTAGTGAGAAGTCGACGGAGCAGATATGTTCGGAATACATTCACATCACAGTCTCGACGGTAACTCACGGCCATCGCTTTGGCGTATCAGATGCCATGGCTTTAGCTCCCTCTCTAAAATGACTTTGCCATACTCAATCGCGAGTCCTGTGAATACTTCCTTTGGACGCCAGCCACTCGTCTGCATTTGGCACTCTCATACGTCGAGCTTGTGATGATCCTCAAAGGCATCAACCCATCTAATTACCGTCCTTCCATGCCGTTTCCACCTGTTGCAGCTGTGAGAACGCGTCCTTGTACTGCTCGGTCTCGACAATGGCGGTCTCGGAATGAAGGGCGGTCTGTGACAAGGTGAAGGAGAGACATCCCATGTAGAATTTGACGGGACATGGCATAATGACGCGGTAAATAAGAGGGCCGGGAACCAATAAAGCACCTTGATCAGCATCCGCCCTGAATCAACACTTAGCCTACTCACGACCAAATCCTCCAGCGCGGTATATGCATCCTCCAGAGCTCTCTTCGCCCGCGGGATCATCATCTCGGAGTCTTTCCGCACTCTCTCCTTCGCGACCTCCCTTCAGCGGAGCTGCTCGATGAATTTGGTAGCACTCACCGCAGCTCGGACATCGGCAGCGTCCGCGCCATCCTCCTTCAGCTTGGCCACGACCTTCTCCTGGGCTATCACTTCGTCGCGGTATATTTGACCCTCTCTGAATAATCTGGTTCCCCGTCAATTAGGACTGTTTCAGTGAGAAGGACCTTTAAGGAATTTGACGAACCGCCGGACTACGCCTGTTTTGATGGATAGCTGTCGGACAGTCTGAGCAGTGTCAGACATTGGGTGAAAGAGCGGAAGCTCGATCTAGAGAGTCGATTGCGACAATTCCCACCTGTCCGTTATACTCCGGGTTGGGTGAAGCAACGAGGCGACATTGTGCGGAGATCCGGCGTGCCTCGCCTCGGTAGCCATTGATTTCCTTGTCCTCTAGACACCCACACGCCTTCTGAGTCTCTTCATTCCACAAGTTTACCTGTATAGACACTCGAACGTGACCAGCTTGACCCTCAACCAGACCTCCTCATCCCCCGACCACTCCATCAATACATCTCGTCCCCTGGTTTGCCTGACGGAAACCGCGTCTTCCCCCATATGACCACTCCTTCCCCTCTATGACCTCCCTTACGGCCAAAGCCTACGCCTCCCGACGCCCAAACCCATTCCCCTTTTGCCATCTCATCTCAACCACCCGATCCCTTCTCCGCCCTTCCGTCAGACTAAAGACTTCCCTCTACTCCCTCTCACTCGCCATCTTCCTCCTCGTCATCCTCGCCCTCAACGCCGCACACACCCCCAATGCCCCAGCCCAAACAGACTCCATTTTGAACACCGCACCGACACACGATACACTCGCAGATTCTGTGGAGGGGAAGAAGGTCGCTCAGGGGAAAGATGCGCATCTTGTGGACGAGGAGATCCAGCGGAGTTTCGAGGAACCGAGTTTCGCTTTGTTGAGTGGGAGCCAACCGAGTCAGATTGGATGTGATGTACCCCTAGATGGGGAGGAGAGTGAGAAGGGGGTTCTGATCTTTTTGGGCATCTTTTCGGGCGTGGAAAAGAAGGAACGGCGGGATTTGTCCGTTCAGTCTCACAAGCTATACGTATTGAGCTCACATATAGCGGGTGAACAGGTATCGACGCGTGAACATCCCCGACTTCCCATCGAATCTTGTGACTGTCAAATTCATCCTTGGACTCCCACCTTACCCCGCGAAACCGATCAGTTCGCAGGCGGTGCAGAGATCCTTGTTCTTGCGAGAGATAGACGCTGAGATGGCGGAACATGGGGATATGGTCATGCTGCCGGTGCTTCGGACCTAAATCGACTGCTCGAAAGCGGGAACTGACGGGCTGATTAGATGGTGGATAACATGAATCTTGGCAAGACACATGAGTACTTCAAGTGGGTTGCTAAGCAGTACGCTGGTCCGGGACGGATAAAGGGTCGGCCACGCTTCGTCATGTAGGTTTCATCTTCTCGCTGAGTACCGATGTATGCTTACCCATCACCTTAACAGGAAAGCAGACGATGATGTAAACTTCTCCATTTCTTTCAGACTAGTACTGATCCGTCGCTCCAGACAATACTGGTAATGCCAAACGTAATCTCGGCATTCCGAAACCTCGACTGCTCGACAAACGTCTACTGGGGAACGACGGCCGGGCGTAGTCACTACTTTGAAGAGTATTTCCGCGGCCTAGCATACGCGATGAGCTGGCCCCTCGCAAGTTTCCCCTTGGAGTTTCATCGTTCATCCGCTGACAGTGGTCCCAGGCTTCTTGGATCGGTAATGCCGATATGCCCGTGGCGCACATCGTCAAGATTGAAGACGCGCGAACGGGTCAATGGTTACGACATCTCGATCCCGTGACGGACCCTATACATCGTATCGACATGGGATGGACCATGGGTGACTGGGATCAAGTGGACGTGACGGTGGAGACCGTCGCGCTTCGTTCGTTCCCCTTCTTTGCGATCGCAGCTCGTGACGCTGAAGTGTGTTTAGACTGGTGCAAGCTCGATGAATGGGTGGAAGAGCAACACGCCCGGTTACTGCAAGTATGGCAAGATGCGGATCGACCATACTCACACGAGCACGGCGTGGCGCCGAGGCTGAGCATCGCGAAAGGGAATTTCACGCCGGAGGAGGCGAGGAAGGAGCATCAGAGGCAGAAGGATCTGGGTTGGGACGTCGAGGGGAATGTCACGTAATGTATGGGTATTCAACACTGCTGGCGGCTGGCCCGGAGAGCATCCGGCAGAGACAGACAGGGACGACTAGTCAGACAAGAAGGTGATCCATCGGTTTACAACGATCAAGCTGCCCAAATCTCCCTCGATATTGTGACTACAGAGTCTATAAAGGTTTGCTAGGTAGTTGAGTGGGCAGGATACCGAACCTGTTGGTAAGGACGTCCGAATCAGCATATAACCAGCTATCCAAAGGCTTGAGCTCACCGCTTCTTGATGGTGACGCGATGTCGAGAGAACTTGTCGTCTGGCGAGAAGCGGGCTAAAACAAGACCGTCAATACTCCCTTCCATAGGTTAAAGATAGCTGCAGTGGAGCCGAGAATTGTGTAAACATACCAGGATGAGCGGATTTGCTGACTTTATCAGCGGGTGTGACTTTCTACCAAGACGTGAGCTCCTCATGCAGGCATTTCATCAGGGTGAACATGGATGAGAGTCAGGACATGACGAAGCTCACTTTGAGGGTGTACACTCTACAGAGCCATCAGCTCTTGTCCCGGCAAAGCCCGAAGACAGGGATAAACAAGATATGTACCTGTTCCCATTCGGGTCTGAGGTGTACATCAGGTGCATCTTGACGAAGCCCTCCTGATGAAGCCCTCTTGAAGGGTTCAAGAGCGTGAACAGAGCTCGAAACAGACACCCAGCTTAAGTACATTTAATACTATCCCCCCCGGGTCTTTCTCTATCACGGCGGATCGGAACTCGTTCCTGAAGGGGATGACTGACTTTGTGCTAAAAATGTGTAAGAGCTTTGCCACCCAAATCGATAGGTTGGTCAGCTCGACGCGTGTTCACCGAGGACATCTAGCAAGTTCTTCAGACCATCATGAAGTACGACTTGGATTCTTCGAGATAACATAAAACCGCTTGCGGCGTCTCCTTGTTCGATCTTACAGCCATCGCCGAGCTATCGATCATGGCGAAGTCCCTCGTTGGGAGGTTCGAGCACCTCCTGAATCGACCCCGCTCGAATGAGGCGATGTGAGTGATCCTTTTGGGCGATTGAAGGCAAGCGCTGATAGGAACAGACCGCTGCTCGAGAAGATTGCGAGCCAGGTCAAGCCGATCATGTCGAAGCGATCCTGGAGCGTTGGTACCCTGGCTGAGGTTAGCTCCTCCTTGTCTTCCTGGCGTTCGCTGATGGAGAGAAGTTCTTGCCGTCCAACCCAGCTTTACTTGGTGCGTTGAGAACTTATCCACATGATGGGTAACAGCTGATGGGTGCGGTACAGGCAACAACATGAATGCAGGACAGTGGATCAACCTCCGTCTCCGACCTCCAGGTGATACGTCGAGCTTCTACGAGTGGGACCAGCTCGTGCTTGTCATGCTACACGAGGTAAGTCCTTCTCCTCGCAACGGCCGGGCGGTACTTATCCACTTCAGCTCACTCATATCGAGCACAATCCTCACAACGCTCAATTCTACAAGCTCCTCGCCGAGCTCGAGGAGGAATACTATGACCTCAAACGGAAGGGCTATTCCGGTACGGCCCAATCCTTCCCTACAGCACTCGAGACTGATGTATAGCGCAGGTGAAGGCTTCCATGGCGCCGGTAATCATCTTCCAGGCCTCAAGCTCAACGAATACGAAGGTCGGGCGAAGGGTCTCTCGGCGGCGCAAAAGCGATTGGACACGCAGCGGAAGATCGGGAAGGGTGGGGTTTTGGGAGGATCAGGGACGGCGGGGAAGACTATGAAGGAAGTGCTAGCTGAGGTGAGGGCGCTGTTTGGTCCACACATCGAGCGATGCTGACGTGGTGGTGTAGGCTGCGGAGAGGAGGCTACGGGATGATAAGGCTTGTCATCCGGAAGATGAGGGGCATACTAGGGAGATTGAGGAGGAGGTGCGGAAAGCGGCGGAAGAGAGTGGCGGAGTCGACGCGGTGGTTCTGGAGAATAGAGGGACCGATATCGCCAATGAGGAAACAGCGGCTTCAGCGTCGAGACCAATATTGATCGACAATCGAGATAGGCAATCTCAGGCAATCCCGAGTGGTGATCGATCACAGCGGGTCTCATCTCCCGCAAATCCGCCAATGATAAACGGAACACACCATACAGGCCCGCGAGCATCTCAACCAGCCGTCCCGAAGCCCCTCAAACCGTCCAAATCCGCCAAACCCTCACCAACCAGATCACTCGATGACTCCGTACCAATTCAGCCCCCTCCCCAGCCTGTTCCCCCTCTCGAGCTTCCCACCGGCGAGTGGTCCTGTCCCCTATGCACTCTCTTTAACCCCTCTCTCGCCCTCACCTGCGAAGCCTGCACTACTCCACGGCCCCGAGCTCGTCAAAAAGGTGCAGAAGAGGTGTGGTACTGCGAGTTCTGCGGTGTAGGACCGAGGGAGATGGGATTTTGGAGTTGCGGCGAGTGCGGATGGGTTCGGAAGTGGGGTTGAGCGGCTCGCGTGGGCTTCGCGTCGTTCTTCAGGGTAGCATACCGCACCTAGCCCCTGTATTTTGCGATACCACGCATTCTAATACAGCTCGGTCTACCGCGAGCCTCCTGACACCAGCAAAAAGGAACAGGAAGTGAAACCCCTGGTCTTGGCGTGCCTAATTGACCCTTTTGTTCAGATTCTCCGAAACCGAAAAATGGGGGCAACCGCCGGCAACCGCCGGCGGAGAAACCTACCCCAACCCCTGCAATTTCGTGGTCCACCCCTAATTCCACTACCCGTAACATCCTGCCTGTTCAGCCGCCGACGTCGCCCTTTGATTCCCACAACTGGAAACAACCCCCATGTCCCGGACGCTAATTACATGCCACATCGCCCCCGGATGCTCCGGAATCAGTGCAATTATCGCTTACGTCGCTTGCGTGCCTTTTATGCTGTGCTGGTCGTGGATTCCAGGGATGGTTCCTGCGGAGACGGAGGGCTGGGGGTTCTCCACGGTGCGGTGCGGTTCCGACTGAAAATTCCCCCTGGAAACCCCCTGTACCCCTGCGCTCACAAGAACATTGACGTCCCGCTCACCAATCTTTCTTGTAACCTTTTTACTCATCTTATAACCTCTACTCTCTCCAACCTGAACTCAACTTGTATCCTCCACTCATCTCCATCCACCGATTTACATCAACCGCACGATGCTCAGCCGGCTCCTCACACTCACTCTCGCCCTCCTCTTTCTAACCACCACGATCCTCTCCGCTCCCCTTCCTAAAGCAGAGTACTACCCTTGGCGACCCGTCACCTTCCACTCCGCACACAGCGCTATCCCGCCCGACTCGACGGTCGAGCTCGCTTGGGAGGGTGGGTCTGGGAACGGCTATGTACGTCTACACCACCACTTGGCATGCTGTTCCGATTCTAGCCGGCGTTGCGTTGAAGTAAATCTGACGACACGATGTAGGAGGTGTACTACATCCCTCAGTGGGCGGACCAGGCGGAGTACTATGTGAGTCGATGAGAACATCAGGCGACGGGGGAAGAACTGACGTGAGGTTTTAGCCGGTGGACATTGCGACCACCTTCGGCCGGTCCGTTACATGGCATACACCCAAAGCAGACGCCTTCCCCGTTGGAACCACCTTGTTGCTCCCTCTCTCCTACCCTCGTAGCTCAGGCTGATATCGTGACAGTATCGTCGGGATCAAGGATGTGAGCGTGGGCCACGGGTCGGATTGGTATGACCTCACTGGCTTAATCCGGTTCGGCGAGAAGTAGAGAAGTGGAGAAGTAGACACCTGCATCGCATCGAATCGACGACTCGCTCGACTAGATTTTACTGTATCCATCATAACTACTGTAAAATCTGCTGCCATCCTGACCTCACCTCACTGCCCCTGCCCCGGCTTCAGAACATCCCAGTTGGTGAGATGATGCACGTAATAGCAATTCTCCCACACGTCCCACAGGTGATACCCCTCCTCATCGCCCCATGGGTTGCGCAGCGTCACGTTCTTCGTCCCATCCGGCAGTATCGTCGTGTTCATCACTCCGAAATCGTGGTTGGGACTCAGTTGCGGATGGAGTTTGACCGTCTGGGGTTTGGTGGAGATTACCACTGGAGTGAAGTTTGACCTGGAAAGCTCGTTGAAGAGATCGTCTTGCGTCTTGTAGGCTTCAGAGATCTTCACCGTTGTCCCGGACTTACCGGTGATTGTGGTGAGAACGACCGAAGCGAAGCCGGTAACATCGAAAGTCGCGTTTGGCAACACCCCAAAGACGTAGGTGAGGTTACCTAGTTCAAGGAAAGCCTGAGTCACAGCTTGATGCCACCAACATCCGCCCGGCGTATCCTCCGACGTGCTCTCATTCATGATCGAAGCGGATAGGTTGTATGGCGTGAGGTTGACCGGATCGTACATCTTGACAGTGACGTTGTTGGATGCCGGAGTGTTAGCGCCCGCCATGGAGGCGCCGCCATTGGGCCAGTAGAACATGTTTGGGAACCAAGTCGGGCAGACGGCGACGACTGCGATGGAGGCGGCTGAGAACCAGCAGTCGAGGACCGAAACTACGGGATCAGACATCCATTCAGCATACGTGTCGAGATTTGCAGGAGCAGTGGAGCACACTCACCTTGTTTGACATCCGTGACTTGAGGTTGAGTGCCATTCCAAAGCGCGGTGTAATTGTAAGTTCGTCTTTCTGGGTTGATCAAGACGCCTCGAGATGGTCGTGCGTAAGCTAGTGATTTTTTGTCAGCTGGGCTATCTTATCCCGCGCAAGCTTACCGAGAGTAAAGAGAAAAAATGTCAGAGCCCATGCTGCGGGCGAAAATCGGAAGAGCATCGGGATAGAAGGGGAAGAGGAGTTCGGGAGGTCGTGATATCGAGCTCGTCTGAGAAATGAGCTGATTGCTATGGGATCAGACGTTCAGAGGCCGGCCTCAGCGATTCAGATGGTGTATGATGCGATTGAATGTCGCGCAGGGAAGTGACATGAGTAGGTGATGTGCGAGACAAGATCAGCAGAGAGGACATCAGCGAAAACGGGGCTGAGGGTCAACCTGCGACATGCCGGATGGATGAAAGGATGCATGCGCCCACCCGGGTGATCCATCGGTCAATGCAATCCGGCCCGATCTGCTAAACATCCGTCCACCCTCGCCAATCCCCATCCCACCGCTCCCCAGCCCATTTTGGCAATGGTGTCTCCCAGATTCCCAGCGCCTCCGTAGTATACCGTAAGGCGTGTAGGTAGATGAACAGCGTCTCTGGATCCGGGTCATTCGCGACGGGTACGAAACACGTTTCGCAAAACCCCTCGGGGACAAAGTCGGGTCGTCTGAGGGGCGAAGCGTGGTCGTCTGGCAAGGCGTCGGGTAAAGCGGCTCTGCCACGGGTCTGCATTTGGATCGTTCGGGGATGTGGGATGTCGGCGCGCGATGCTGGAGCATGGGTCGATGCTGGTTCGAGCGCATTTTGCGCTTGTTTGGTGGCGAAGACGACTTCCTTCCATCTTTCGCAGTATCAGTGGGGTCCTCTATGGATCAGCCGAAACCTACTTGACCCAATCTTCCTGCTCATCCTTCATGCGTCGGAGCTTCGCAATGACCTCCCTCGCCTGCGCACTCAGTCGAATCGGACTGATGATATCGATATTTGACGATTCTCGATTCGTCAGGTACTCGTCGCTGGCTCGATCTTGTACCCGAGAAGCTAACGCTGCGGCTCGGGACGATTCACCGTTCAGGACAACTAAGTCGACTCCGCCTCGACCTAGGTTGGAGCCCCATATATTCTCGTGCGAGTAGAGCGGGTCGTTGGCTATGGGATGACCGAGGTATTGGAGGTGAACGCGGATCTGGTGTGCTGAGATCTATCAGCATCGAAGCAAGGTATTCAAGGAGGAAGCTGACTTCTGCCTGTCATCGGTCGACCTGAGTAGCGTGTCTCATTGGACATGAAGTAATCCCATCTTGAGCATATGCTCACAGTGCACAACACTCTGATCCCTCTCCGCATCATACGACATCCGCTTGAAGATCGTCCTCGCTTCCTGCGCCGCACACAGCCATCTACCAGAAACCTAGACCCAACTTCACTGAACCTACCTTTCCCTCTGGCGTAACAATTACCAGCCCCATCTGCCGATCTACCGTCAAAAGTGGTTTGTCCACGTCGATCTCCCCGCTGTCACCACACCTCAGTCTCCCGTACCTCGTCCATAATAAGGACATACTCTGGAAACCGTCCCCTGACACGCGCGGCATACTCCTTCCTCACTTTCCCCTCCACAAACTCCTGTGCGAGATCGCGCGAGGCGGGTCTGGACAAGGCCATGATCATCAACCCCGATGTCAGCCTGTCTAGCCTGTTCACCGCTACCCTCAACCCGTCATTCCTATACCAGTGATGGAGGAGAGACGGACCGTAGCATTTGATCCCATGATCAGCCTCCATGAGCTCCAAGACCGTATGCCGGAAATACCGACCCGTCGCATGCACTGGCTATTCCCCTCTCAGCTATCCCCAGGACAGGATGGGGTGGGATGGGCGTACGATACTGCCCGGTTTGGAGATGACTATGAATTGCTTGGCATCGTCTTTATGCAGGATGGCGATTGGCTGGGTCGTTATCGGCGGTTCATGCCGGTGGACGGTGTTACTGCCCCTCCATTAGCGACGGAAGGTCTAGGTAACGGGATCACTCACTCGATGCGGTCTCCATTGCGAAGGACTAGCTCGGGATACGCGACAGCCCCGTTCACCCGAGTGACTCCACTCTCCAACGCATGTCTCTGCTTCTCATCAGCTGGGCATTGCTTGTGGGAGGGTGTTGCGGACATAGTATTCGACCGTGCGATCTCGAAATTCGGTGCTCACCACCTCGAGCAGCTGTCGCCCTATCCATCTAGATTCCTCAAGGTCAACCAGAAGTAGAGATTGGGTGGGGAGGACTGACCGCTCCTTGACGAAGGTCTTGTAGGGCCACCAGTATGGCTTGATATACCGCAGCTTTGGGTTCTGTCCACGGGGGTACTTGCGGCTTCCAGAAGGGTGCAGAGCCTCGTTGACCGAGAAGGACACGTCTTTCGCTTCTGGTTCGCTATGCTGTCTTGGCCTCACGCTTTGCTCAGAAGCCGACATAGATAGACTGGAAGTCGTTGAGTGGGGAAGAAGCCAGAAATCCGGAACACCAACATCTCGGTAACTTTCTCGCTCGTCCGAAATCATCCTGTGTCATGCAATCTGCGTTATGCTACCTCGTATGCGCATCGATCTCCTTCTCCTCCAACAATGTCCAGGTCCCAGAAGCTATGATGGACTGAGGTCCGAAATGTCCGGGTATATACAAATTCAAAAGTCCGTCGCCGCTCCAATCAGATCCGCATGAATGGTCTCATTCGAGTTCCTCGAATCTTCCCTTCCCGGCGGTGGGATGCCGCGTTCACCATGAATCATCTGCTTGGAGTCAAACGCCTGGCTCGTCATGCTCGAATTTCTGCTGCCCTCGCTGGTGAAGGGCGACATGTGATCTGCTCCGCGATTACCATACGAGAAGAGAGATGATTCCCCCGACGTGGCGGGACTGGCGACATCACTACGGGAACTCAGTGGATATCGAGATGGCATGACAGCAGACTGAGCTTCGGAAGGGCTGGTGGTGATAGATGTGGGCCGGGATCGAGGTGCGCTTGGCGAGACATGCGGACCCCGGATAGACGGGGATCGCAATCGGCTAGGGGAGACGGGGGAGTCAGAAGTGGGTTGATATTCGTGGGAGACAGTTTTCGACAAGACAGGGCCGATTACGGGACCGGACGAGCCACTTTGGTGAGAGCTAGCTCGAGGAAAAGTCGGGCTCGAATAAATGTCTGTCTCGTCAGGGACAGGTGGAGGAGTCTCGTGGTGCTGAGGCTGAATGAAAGCGCCGGGAGAGGCATGCGAGAGGGCCGGAGCTAGTCCTGCACCGACGAAAGGTACCGAAGACAACGGGGGAGTTCGAGACGAGGACCGAAGAGGTGTACTACTGAGCGAGTCGCCAGGCTGTATTGCCGGTAACTGCGACACAGACGATTCCGCTTGCATAGGCGTCATCGTTGATGGTACCTCAGTTGCCGTCACATCCCCGTTCGACTCTGGATTGTTTCCGGAAACGGCTGCCCAGACTCCCACTTGCTCACCATACGCGTTTGACGTTGAGTGTTCCCGGCTATCGATGACCACCACAGGCTCGTCATCTCTCGATGGTAACGGCGAAGGCGGTGCGTGGGGAACAAGAGTGGATCGTACAGGTGATACGCTGGCGGGACTGGGGGTCTCTGACGAACGACTGTCATTTCCAAACACCGACAAACGCTTCTTGATCGTCCCAAGCATCCCAATCTTCGATCGGCTAGGCGTGCGTTGCTCCGCTAATCTCGATTGCGACTGCTTCTGACTCGACCCAGACAACGCGTTCATTGGCATGGACGCTCTACGCTGTCGAGAGTCTGAGGGGGAGTCCGACGCCATATCTTGTAGGTCGCTTCGCTGGCTGGGTGTTACCGGGAAGGACGATGCTGGACTGGACGGGTCCGGCAGGACGGCAGGTATCGGTGGGACCGGTGGGGCTTCGGTGGGTTTGGCCTTCTTGAGTGACAAGGGAAGAGTGAGGTTCGATGAGGACTTGAGCTTGCTCTTCGCCTTGTCCGCCTTCATCTTTGCTTTCTCCTCCTTCTCCTTCGACTTCGTCTCCTCCTTGGCCTTGGCTTCAGCATCTCGATGCGCCTGCTTTTCCATCGTCGCCTCTCTCGCTGTTTCTGCTCGCTGTCTAGCCACCTTCTGCGCCTCCAGCTTCTCGGCAGCTTTCTCAGCTGCTTTAGCCTCCTTCGCCAGCATCTTTTGTGATTTCTTCGACGTCAATGCAGGTGCAGCAGGCACCGACACCGAGCTTCGCATGGAAGGCTCGGTGCTAGGATCACGGTTGGATAGGACGGAAGTGGAACTCGCGTCGGGTACCGGGACCGCGTTTTCGAGCGGTTGCTGTTGAGGCAGGAATGCTCCGTCAGGCAAGAAGGAGCCGTGTGAGGAATGGTCATCAGCGGGTGGTGATGGATCGGGCGAGTTGATGGGGGGTGCGGAGAGGTTTGAGGCCGTGGTCGATGCGGAAGGAGTCCCATAAGGCCTGGCACCATAATGCTACGAAAAGATCAGATTCGGCTCTCAGCTTGGAAGCTTACCTCTCCTCCGTCTAGACTCCACCGACCCATTCCGGCACTTTTCGCCATGGGCGCTCGTGACGATGCACGCGATCGCATGTCTTCGGTCACAGCGCTCCTTCGTCTTTCATCGATGTTCACCGGGGTCGACGCCAGCGGAATGCTCATCTGCGCAGCGACCGCGTAACCTCCTTCTCTCGGCGCCAAGCTGGTTAGGAAGTCGCGAGAATAATAAGCCGAAGGCGGACGATTGCCTAGAGCAGGCGTCGACTTGTTCGGTGTTATGTTTTGAGAAGCTAGCGAAGTGGTAGAGGAGTGAGTCGAGGAGATCAATATGTCCTTTCGAGGCGGGTTCCCGATAGGAGAGGTCGGCATCGACTTGGCGGTCATGTACGGCGTCATATGGTCCACGGTCTTGCCTGGCATGGGTGGCATCGCACTAGGTGGTATCTCCAGAGACGTCTGCCGTGACGTCCGCCGTCGAGACATGCGCTTGGTCGGGTTGCCCGTCAAATATGCGATGTTGTTAACGGACTTTGACTTGACTGGCGGGGCGAACATGTCCTCGGGAGGTGGTGCGGACGGCCCTAAGCTAGTTTAGCCTGCACACTACATCAGCATGTCAAAAGCTCACAAATGACATCTCCCGGCAGTCCGTTGTGGAAGAACTGAGAGTGCTCCATCCTCATACTGATCCGTCTGACCGTGTCCAGTGGTCTCTCCGCTGCATGGCGTGTAGGATTGCTCATGTCCGGCAAGACACCTTCTTGCTCGAGGGTCCACAATTCTTCGCTGGTCAGAGTGCTCAAGTCCAGACCGGGGAAGGATGATCTATTTGAGGTACTGCCCGGCCGCCTGCGGAAAGGAGCTTGTGGAAGAGGGAGTGTCGGATCTTCGAAGGATGTCATTGATCCGCTCGGTGAATCCTCTGTCAAGGTCTGACCAGGGATCAAGGGACGAGTGGTCGTCATGCTGAGATTGGGATGGCGACGGGACGGCGGGGCTGCATTGATGGGCGCCTGATCGACTGGTGGTTGAGGGAGCGGACTCGTCCCGATAGGACTCCGATTCCCCTTTGACGAGGTCGAGTTCCGACGATTCCAGGCTGGTGGAGGAGACTCGGGTGTGGATTGTTGTGCGGATGAGAGACGACGATGCAGGTTATTGGTGGTGCTGATGGGTGAAGATGGTTTGTTGGAACGCTGGGGAGAGGTCGAGCGAGAGAGGGTGAGGTCATAGGGGTTGTCGATCTCGTCGACAGGAGACGGGGATTGATTCTGGGTTCGAGTCAGCCTCGCCAAAACTAACGTGCAGCCGAGGCTTGAGAAAGGGTACTGCGAACTGCGCACATATGCTCGAAAGAGGATGTTCGCGGTGAGTCGCATGACAAAGTAGACGAGACCCATGCCCGCACACAAACGGTCATGGAGGAGCAAATCAAGGCAACAGCATGACAGCGAAATGGTTCATAAATTAGGGGAAGAAGGGAGCGAAGATTGCCTCATCATGCGAAAAACGGAGAGGCAAGGAGGAGAGGACAAAGGGAGGGCGGGGACTGGGCGATCAGAAGAGGCGTGATCATACTGATCACTAGACGGTATGCAAACGCTGGGACCGCGTTCCGTACCATCAAGATCAGGGCAAGCAGAGTCCCAGAAGCGAGTGAATCTAAAGGACGCCAGACATAGACAGCACTCACCTCCTCCCAGGGTTGTAACTGGTGAGCGAATAACGCCATCTTGTCGGGGCCACTTGCGATGTCTGAATGCTGAAAAGGGTGTTGTAAGATCGGCGGGTTCAAGATTCTTTTTTTTTTCGATGAAAGCAGGTTTATGATGCGGCGCGACTAAGCTAAACCGTGGGAGCCGTGCTTGGCAGGCGGTGCCGGGCCGAGGAGAGCCGGCGCGGATGGTGAGATGTGTGTATCAGGTGATGATCTGCGAAGTGCAGATCACCTTTTGGATGTGCCGGGGAGTGAATTTGAGCGATGATGAACAGTCGAGTATTATACGAGGACGGCAAACATAGATAGGAGGCCGGAAGCGTCGTTATAGAATGGTTGATTAGGTTTTGAGAGAAGAAGGCGATGGCGTCAAACAAGCACAGCGCCGGCGGACCGACAATATGCCGCCAGCAAATTGGACACTTGGATCCAAAGGGAGGAAGTCCGTACTAATCAGGGATGGACATGGGTGAATAGAATATATGAGGCAGTCCGCAGTGCGGGACAGGTACGAGGGTCTGAAGGGAAACAAGAACCACGTGTTCAAAATGGCTCGATCCCCCGCTTCGGGCAAACATCACTAGGCTGCGTTCTCGGGGTATTTTAGAGATCCGCGAGACGACTGGACAGCTTCGATGAAGTACTTGTCTCGCAGCCAGTATTGTGTCTACAAGTGAAGAAGAATACGAATACCTTTACGATGAAGTCTCCTTGACCCAGGTGATTTAGAGGATATTCGTTATCGAGGTAAAATTGACATGGCAGGGAACAGGTAGGAAGCGCATTGGACTGCGTTGCCCCGGAGAAATTCTTTTGTCACACCCTTCTCTCACGAGCATAGTGGTAACGATTAGCACTAGTAACAAGGACTACCAGGAAGATGGAGATCGAGCGCGCCTTCTCATTCCTCGCAGAAGAGAGGAAGGGAAGCTCCGCTCGGGACTTCATGAATCTACGGGCCGGCCAGTCTCCGGTCCTTGACTGAAATGCAAAGTTGTTTCGCCTTCGAGGGCTTCCCGAGTCCTGAGGCAGCTCCATTGATCTCCTCATCATGTATTGAGAGGCAAACGCGGGGCTGCAATCTGTTGCCAAGCTGTGAAGGTAAAGTGCCACACTCGTGAGCCGCAGCTGGAGACACGTCCTAATACGAAGCGTATCGATGATATCAAGGATTTCGTCGGAAAATACCTATCCCCTTCAACTAATACCGTGGTCGATCCGGCATTCTGTGAGCTGCGATGGTCATCGTCGAGGAAGGTGCGGAGCCTCCAATGCCAGCGACCCCCTTAGACGAGGACACGACGGAGGAGATATCGGTCGATACCGCAGCTGCGACAAAGATACCGGAAGTTGTGGGCTTGGGTATCACCAATGGACTCGCTACACCTGATAAGGAGCTCCCTCCTGCACCATTGTCCAGTCGGGATTCGATGGCGACACCTCCTCCAAAGATCACGGTCAACACCGAAGCTATCAACGGGACCCCACCCCCTCCTCCACCTCCAAAGCCTGAGAGATCACCTTCACGAGGAAAGCCGCAGCCGCTATCGAGGACAGGGACACCTGCTCAAGCTCGAACTAAAGAGAGTATGCAGGATGTCGAGCTGAGTCTGAGTCGAGCGGGTACCCCGGTGGAACGGGCGTCAAGAAGGGCTAGCGATGGACCGAGACGGCCCTCAAATCCGGCATCGACATCGGTTTCCTCCTTGCACTCGATAACATCCTCGGTGCAATCGCCGTCACGACCGATGTCCACACGTCCGCGAATGCCAATGAATCATTCGCGTCAATCATCAACGGCCACGACGCTCTCTCTCACCTCCCAAAACCCATCCGCACCCGGTCCCCAACTCTCCTCTGTCCTGATAACACCACCTCTTCAGGTCCTGGTGAACTCGAAGGAAGCTCGGAAATCCCTTTCCTTTGCCGCCGCCGCTCAGCGAGCGCTCGACCTATGCCAAGCAGGAGAGGGCCCGTCAAACTCCGCGTATCTCCATCCTCGTGAAATCTTCGAACCCCTCCGTCTGGCCATCTCAAACCCTCAAACAACCTCAGTACCTATTCTCATCACCTCCCTCGACCTACTCTCAAAGCTCATATCCCACTCCTTCTTCTCGGAACCCGATGGACCTCCGCGCGGCATGTCACCGCTACCCGATCTCATCACTCATACCATCAGCCTCTCATACTCCGAGACATCCCCACCCCAGGTCGCATTGCAGGTCGTCAAGGCACTCATGGCGATCGTCCTGTCAACGGATAAGGGGATGCTGGTCCATCAATCCTCCCTCCTCAAAGCGGTTCGGACGGTGTACAATGTCTTCCTGCTGTCGAACGATGCTGCCAATCAGGTGGTCGCTCAAGGAGGATTGACGCAGATGGCTCATCACGTGTTCAGCAGAGTGGTGCGACCGGAGGTGCAGCCGGCATCGGTCAGCGGGAGACAGAATAGTGTGGGAGAAAACGAGGCACGGAGAACAGCGGCTGAGCGCGCAGCCTCGGAGGAGGCAGAGAGTCATGAGGACCATTCGGAGAATGGATTTAACGTGGAGGGTGATGCAGCGCCGGACCCACCGCAGCCCAATGGCACGGAGACGGAAAAAAAATTGACTCTGTGAGTACAGAGCACGCCTCATCAGTATGATTCTTATCATCTGCAGGGCATCATTTGCGGAGCCCAATCCGAACGATTCTATTCCTACCGCTCCCCCTCCGATTGCCGAAGGCGTCAGCTCACCTCTTGCTTCTTCCTCATCCCCTCCACACCTGCCGACATCCACCATCTCCATTCCCGTCCCCAACGGCGACGCGCTTGATATACCGGAGCCGAGTGGCGCGCCTTCCGCGGCTCTGGTCGAAAATGGGGCGCCGGCAGGGCCGCCTCCTATGGACGAGAGCGAGGGCAACTTAGACGCTTTAGGCAGGCCCATTCCTACCGAGGATCTGTTTGTGAAGGACGCATTCCTGGTCTTCAGGGCGTTGTGCAAGCTCAGCAAGGAACCTCTAGTCACGGAGAGGTCCGTCGCTCCCCTTTCGAGATGTCTCGTACTGATGTCGTACAGCGAGCGGGATCTCCGTTCGCATGCGATGCGGAGCAAACTCCTCTCCCTCCACCTTGTTCTGACGATCCTCAAATCCCATGCCGACCTCTTCACCAATCCCCTCGTATCCATCCCATCCAACTCTTCTCTCGAGATGACACCCTTCCTTCAAGCCACCAAGCAGTATCTCTGCCTGAGTCTTTCGCGTAACGCCGTCAGCCCGGTCAATCAGGTGTTTGAGCTGAGCGTGGAGATCTTCTGGTGCATGCTCAAGTCCATGCGGGCGCAAATGAAGGTGTGTCAGTGTATAGGGTACCATGGCTGATGGCTTTGCAGAAAGAGATCGAGCTATTGCTCAACGAGATCTTCTTACCCATTCTCGAGATGCGTCATTTCACCATCCGGCAAAAATCCCTCATACTCGGTGTCTTCATCCGGCTGTGTCAGGACTCGCAAGCTCTCGTTGAGATCTACATCAATTATGACTGCGACCGAGCAGCACTTGAGAACATCTACGAGCGGCTGATGAATATCGTATCGAAGATCGGACAAACCCATTTCGCGCCGCCGAGCAAGGAGGAACTAGGACAAAATGGTTCATCAAAGCATGCGAGCGGATCTGCCGGCGGACCGTCCATACCGCCGTCATTGAGCACTGCCGCTTTGAATGTCGATTCACCACATTACGCGGGTCTGGCACTAGAGGTCAAGCTCCGACGGCAATCCCTCGAATGCCTGGTTGCGGCGCTCAAGTCCTTGGTCGCTTGGTCTGCAATCACCTCCAATACGAGAGGTGGGGGGGCAGACGATGTTCCTCGGTCTAGCGTGGATGGGCTTGGCCGAAATCATACAACGGACTCCGCTGCTGGATCGAATCTAGACCTCGCCGCACCGACACCTTCGTGGCCGACGGATATCGCATCGCGAAACTCGGTTTCGGGTATCGCATCGAACGGTGTCAGCACGCCCGACATAGGCACTGACGATGTCGAACGATTCGAGAATGCCAAACAACGGAAAACAACGTTGCAGGAAGGCATCAAGAAGTTCAACTTCAAGCCTAAGCGGGGAATTGAATATCTCGTTGAGCATGGCTTCATCCGGAGCAAGAGCCCACATGGCATCGCACGATTCTTGCTTGGCAACGATGGACTGAGTAAGGCTATGGTTGGAGAATATCTCGGAGAAGGGTAAGTCGACGCCTGCTAGCTTGAGCTGACAAAAGTGAGTACGCCAATGTTGCAACGATGCACGCTTTTGTCAACATGCTCGAGTTTGCCGAAATGCGATTCACAGATGCGCTGAGGATGTATCTTCAGTCCTTCAGACTTCCTGGGGAGGCTCAGAAGATCGATCGCTTCATGCTCAAATTTGCCGAACGGTATATGGGCGGGAATCCTGGAACTCTCTTCGCCAATGCCGATACCGCCTACATCCTTGCATTCTCGGTCATCATGCTGAATACCGACGCGCATAACAAGAATCTCAAGCAGAAGCGCATGACCAAGGCGGAATTCGTGAAGAACAACCGTGGGATCAATGACGGCAAGGACTTGCCTGAGGACTTCTTAGGAGAGGTTTACGATGGAATCCAGAGCAACGAGATCAAGATGAAGGACGAGGTGCAGGACATTGGTCCCGCACCCCCTGGTGGCCTGGCGAGTGTCGGGAGGGATATGCAGCGCGAGGCATACCATGCTCAATCGGAGAACATGGCGAGCAAGACCGAGGCGCTTCTCAAGGCGATGGTCCGGCAACAAAAGCGTGGCGTTGTCCGCCCAACCGACCAGTTCTTCAGTGCTTCACGATTGGAGCACGTCCGCTTCATGTTCGAAGTCGCATGGATGCCCTTTCTCGCCGGTATCTCCGCGCCTCTACAGGAGACGGACGATCTCGATATGGTCAACCTCTGCCTGGAGGGATTACGGAGCGCCATCCGGATAGTCTGCCTGTTCGACATGGAGCTTGAGCGAAACGCTTTCGTCACGACCCTGGCGAAGTTCACATTCCTCAATAACCTCGCTGAGATGAAGCCGAAGAATGTCGAGGCGATCAAGTCCCTCCTCGAGATCGCGGTGACGGATGGGAACACGCTCAAGGCGAGCTGGAAGGACGTCTTGACTTGCGTGAGCCAGTTGGAGAGGATGCAGCTCATTTCGAGCGGGATGGATGTGCCGGACTTGAATCGTAGAGAGTGAGCCTGACGAGAAAACATTCTCTGCCGCGCTGACGTGGGAACAGTATGGTCGCGCCGCCTAATAAGCGACAGTCCAGCGCACGGCGGAAACCGGCAGAAGAGGTTGCGGAGGAGTCGCGCTCGTCTCAAGTGACAGTCGCTGCGGATATGGTTTTCTCGATGAGCAAGAACCTGTCAGGTGTAAGTCATCCCACACGGCTCTGATTTCGGACAGAAGTAATGCGGCTCAGTCTGCGATCGTCGACTTCGTTCAAGCTCTAAGCGAAGTCTCATGGGAGGAGATCCAGACTTCGGGCACCTCGACGCGGCCTCGGTTGTTCAGCCTGCAGAAGCTAGTCGAGATCTCATATTACAACATGGGTCGAATACGGCTGGAGTGGTCGAATATTTGGCTGATCCTCGGCGAGCACTTCAACCAGGTAGATCAACTCCCTTATCGTCTAAATACGGAATGCTAAGGCTGGGCCTAGGTGTGCTGTCATAACAACCCGAACGTCAGCTTCTTCGCCCTAGATGCGCTTCGACAGCTCGCCATGAACTTCTTGGAGAAGGAGGAGTTGTCGCATTTCCGCTTCCAGAAAGATTTCCTCCGGCCATTCGAGTATACGATGGTACACAACAAGAACTCGGATGCCCGGGAAATGGTGAGATACTCGATTCTGTGCAAAGGCTTGTCTGACAGTCGCATCAGGTCCTGCAATGCTTTCAACAGATGATCCAAGCCCGTGTGCAAAATCTGCGATCCGGCTGGCGAACCATGTTTGGTGTCTTCTCCGCCGCTTCCAAGGTCCTGACGGAACGGGTGGCCAATTACGCCTTCGAGCTCGTCTCACTTGTCTACCGGGAGCATTTCGCCCTTGTTGTCCGCTACGGCTCGTTCGCCGACCTCGCAATCTGCATCACCGATTTCTGCAGGGTCTCAAAGTTCCAGAAGATCAGTCTTCAAGCGATCGAGATGATGCGAGGAATGGTGCCGAAGATGCTCCAATGTCCGGAATGTCTCCTGCCTGCTGCGGGCGAAGAAGGGAAACCGCAGGGTCAGGAGGAACCGATGGTCAAATATTGGTTGCCTGTCTTGCATAGCTTCTACGAGATCATCATGACTGGGGAGGATCTTGAAGTGCGAAGATTGTAAGCGGTTTCTTTCTTTCCTCTAGGTGACTCAGCTGAGCGAGACTCAGAGCGCTGGACTGCCTGTTCGAAACCCTGAAGGCACATGGTAAAGGCTTCACCCCTCATTTCTGGAATACAGTTTGCAATGAGGTTCTCTTTCCCATCTTCGCCATCCTCCGTGCCAAGTCAGACGTCCGCTTCCGAAGTCCTGAAGATATGTCGGTATGGCTTTCAACGACACTGATCTCGGCATTGCGGGATACGATCGACCTCTTCGCGTTCTACTTCGAGGTGCTACAGCTGTACCTGGATGGACTGCTCGACATCCTCGTTGCTTGTATCTGCCAGGGTATTTGCTACCGTTATCAATAAGAAGGATCGAGCTCATTCAAGTGCCTATCAGAGAACGACACTCTCGCGCGGATAGGCACATCATGCTTGCAGCAGCTGCTTGAGAGCAACGTTCGGAAGCTTAGTCCGGAGAAGTGGGAGCTCATCGTCAGCGCCTTCGTTGAGCTGTTCAAGACGACTACCGCTGGGCAACTCTTCGATCCCGCTCTGCATGCCGAGGTCGAACCAACCGGTAACATCGATGAGGATGGTGAGGACCGCTCAAGCTTGCATTTCCATCGGTTCTGACGATCTATCATAGCTCCGTTCCAGAAGTTCGTCGCCCCTGCCCCACTTGAACCCGCCTCCACCTCCACCCCTTCTCTCCCTCCAACTCTTACCTACGCCGAGCAACGCCGGATCTTCAAGCAGATCATCGTGAAATGCGTTCTGCAACTCCTCCTCATCGAGACGACTCACGAGCTCCTCGAAAACGACGATGTGTACAATACTATTCCTGCAGAGCATCTTTTGCGGTTCATGGGTGTTCTTGACGATTCTTGGCGGTTTGCGAGGATGTTCAACGCGGATAAGGAGTTGAGGATGCGGTTATGGAAAGTCGGTACGTGAAGTCGAGCTCTGACCAAAGGAGTCAGGTTGGTGACTGCCGCAGGGTTCATGAAGCAATTGCCGAATTTGTTGAAGCAGGAGTCGAGCTCTGCGGCGACGCTGATCAACGTGTTATTGCGGATGTATCGGGATCCGCGGGAAGCTCACCGGGCTACGCGGAATGGGGTGCTCGAGCGATTAGTCCCGTGAGTGCTTCCATTTGCCGCCTTGGCAACAATGTTCATCACGCCGCGCTCAGGCTCGGGACCGAGGTGATCAAGGACTTCATTGCGGTCGATCCGGAAACTCAGCCTCGGAATGTTACAGCCTGGACGCCTGTAGTCACCGACATTCTGCTAGGTTGCATCGGTTTCGAAGAGGCCGCTGTGAGTCATCCTTCCTTGGAACCGCTACAGCACATACTTACATGGCGTCTCATCAGTTCGAGACCCACATCCCCACTCTCTACCCATTAGTCACCGACATCCTCACAAAGGAAGTCGCCATGGAGATGCGTTTGGCTGTGCGGGATTATCTGCATCGAGTGGGAGTAGTCAAGGGTTTCTTGAGGGAGAGTGAAGAGGATGCGTCAGGAGGTACAGTGCTTTGGTCGTCGGGAGCATTATGAGGTAGACATCTCGTACATATCAGCTTTGCATATGCATCATCACCCGACGGAACAAGACTAGCTTGGGGGTTTTTACTTTGTTTGCTGCCGTAATCGAGAGCCGGGATTGCTTTAGGGGGTCCAGGGGGGAAAATAAAGGGGAGAATTCTTCCGCTTCCGTTCCGGTATGAGTTTGGCGAGGAAATACGTCACAGTCCTTCCCGCCATACCTCCGGCTCGCACGATCCGCTGTACACTTGATTTTTGCAAACATTACAAACAACCTTTGTCCTATCGATAATACACCTTCAATCGCCAAGCTCTTAGCACACCTCCAAAACAGAACAGAGACGTTTTCACCCCACATCATGGTATGTAGGGACTGGCCAGCTTGTCAAGGTTTGGTCGAGAAGCTTACCCGCCCCCTCCGCAGGATACGCAAGTACGTCGGGGACACCCGGTGTTCATGGGAGTGTTGTGTTTCTTCGCCATCATCGAGGGATGTATCACCGCTTGGCTTGGTGAGTCCATTCTCCCTCTCGTGTGGCTGGAATGGTATATTGATGAGGGTTTAGTGACGGAGTATAACAAGTGAGGCTATTCGCCTCCCCCCATACAAGCAATCCCTCCCACGTTTGCCCCACCATGTCAACACTTCCGCCTTCTTCCCCTCAAGCTTGGCCCCGTCGCGACTGACAGTGGCTCACACCCGATGTAGGAAGAACGACTACCCCAACCACTCTTACCGCGATCGTCTCCGCTTCCTCGTCTTCACCTCATGGTGGACCGTCGTCTTTACGGCACTCTTCCTCGTCTTCTTCCTCATCAACAAATTGAGCTTTATCGTCTCCATCGCTTCTCACGGAATCTGGTTCGCCCTCACGTACGTCTTGCTCACCTTTCCTTGTATACCCTCAACTGACCGGGTGACACAGTTGGATCTTCTGGCTCGCGGGCGCTGCGTCATACACCGCGGCACTTGGCGGTGGCAAGCGCTGTGACACGGACTCGATCACCTATTGCAGCCAGCTGGTCGCGGCCGAGGCTTTCGCTTGGATCGAGTGGATCATCTTCACGGCCGTTTTCATCTTTATCATCCTCCTCGGTGGGCTGGCGACGCGAAGGGGAGACAGTCTGGCCGGTCCCATGGTGTAGGCCTAGGGGTGAGAAGAAAGTGTTCATCGCCATCGGACAAAGGACTGGTGGGGGGAGGATGCCGGATGGTGTCATGGTGTGTGAGGGAAGACCGGTGAAGGGAGGAGGGAGGATGAGGATAGGATTTCCTTATAATACATCACAATATTGCGCTCGAAGACGCCATGCAGGAAACTTCCATGATCTCTCCTCCGTCCTCCGTATCTAAAGCCAACCGTGCCTTTGGCAGGAGCTAATGAGTCCATGTCTGGGACTGCGGAGTACGGCGAAAATGACGGACCAGGCCGAAGAGTCCCGCGATCTCTTCATTTATAGCCCAATTTCTCCTCTAATCAACCCAAATACACCTCACCTCAGAAAGAAGAATCTCGGTACACCATGCCCTTTGAACACATCCCGCTCAACGACGGCAGCCTGATCCCGGCGATCGGCTACGGCTCGTCCGGTATCTCTCTCGAAGAGACCCCCAGCCAGATCGACCAGGCCATCGACCTCGGTTTCGAGCACATCGATACCGCGCAATGTAAGCCCCACTCAATTGACCCGCACCCACATCTACTACCACCGTACTTCCTCACACATCTTCCCTTCCTCTCCTTGCCCCTCCCCGCTGATCGTGATTGTCCGCAGCGTACGGCAACGAGAAAGAGGTTGGTCAGGGGATCAAAGAGACCGGTCTCTCCCGCAAGGAGATCTGGGTGACCACGAAATGGTCTCGCACCGACGAGAAGCAGCCCCGCGAGTCCATCGAGGAGAGCTTGGCCAAGCTTGGGCTGGAATACGTCGATCTGTACCTTATCCACTCGCCTCGACACTGTAGGGGTGATATCAAGGGGTATTGGAAGCAGATGGAGGAGTTGTATAAATCGGGGTACGCGAAGACGATTGGAGTTTCCAAGTGAGTCCACGTCCACCCTTCTTGCCCGACTCGGGCTGATCAATCGACGCTTCTCCCCATTACTGTCCGCTCTGCCTCTCTGGAATCCACGTCTCCCTCCTTCCCC
>JAABUP010000290.1_pt1 | contig 113464 bp, 139 predicted proteins | sample 5559201 | NCBI WGS metagenome assembly JAABUP01 (sample SAMN10711887, study PRJNA513373) | rock metagenome | isolation source: Antarctica rocks | place: Antarctica
GTCCAGGTGGGGGCTGGAGTGTCAGTCTTGGTGGGTGCTGGCGTCCAGGTGGGGGCTGGAGTGTCAGTCTTGGTGGGTGCTGGCGTCCAGGATGGCAATGGAGTCTCAGTCTTGGTGGGAGCTGGGGTCCAGCTGGGCTTGGGAGTCTCGGTTTTGGTGGGAGCTGGAGTCCAAGTGGGGGCTGGGGTGTCAGTTTTGGTAGGAGCTGGGGTCCATGACGGCAATGGAGTCTCAGTCTTAGTTGGAGCTGGGGTCCAGCTGGGCTTGGGAGTCTCAGTTTTGGTGGGAGCTGGAGTCCAAGTCTTACTGGGAACCGGGGTGGAGGTTTTGGTGGGAGCTGGGGTCCAGCTGGGAAGAGGAGTCTCAGTCTTAATAGGACCTGGGGTCCATGTTGGCTTCCCTGCACCAACAAGTGTAGGGTCAGCAGCCAACATTTTGCCTAGGTGTGACACAATCAATTAGGATCGTTCATGAATAGTAATGTCAATGCCAATGAAGGCTCACACAAGAGTACACCTAAGCTTGTCACTTGCAGTTGCAGGCATTGATACTGTTGCATTTGCTTTGCACAGTATGTAGCTGTCACCACAGCAGTAGCAACTCGAATATGCACATTCCCCAAATCAGAGCATGATATAATGATATGAGTAGACGATGATCACATGAGGTGAGCTCAGCATTTACCTGTCTCAGTCGGTGAGGGTGTCTGTGTTGGCTTTGGACCAGGCGTCTTAGTTGGCTTTGGCTGCCAGGTGGACTGAGGAGTCCCTGCATCATGCACCCAAGCTGCTTCAGAAACATAGTTTGCATTCTTTGATGGCACACCAACTAGACAGTATGCACTGAACACATGATTGCTTAGCTGGTCAGAGTACAACTGTGACATTTGGCAGTGGAATGTGTGGAGCAAAGCAAACCCTGGGCAAGCATGATGTGTATACTGTGCCAAATGGTATTGGCGGTGGGATGATTTTACAGGTCATGTCTCTCGCATGCAACATACATACACATTGTGCTACATAAGTTTTGAGCATGACACATGTGCAGATGTACGTTGGGCCATTCATACATTCATACAGCAGCTGCGTTGTATTGCAGAAGGGCAACACGCCGCAAGCATTATGCAGCCAATGCATCATCCACAATGTATACATGATGCAGCAAACACAGCCGCATTGGCATTGAAGCAGGCATGCTACAACATGTGCAACATAGTGCAAAGCCAAAGGCATTGACGCTGCAGATTGGCTGTAGAATCAGGCTCAGGACACAGACAAGCTCCTGCCAAGTGTGAAGCAGCTGCTGGCAAAGAAAATACTTGAGGTCCCAAAGAGGTGAGTGACTGTACCTGTCTCAGTTGATGTGGGTGTCCATGTGGGCTGAGATGCAGGTGTCTCAGTTGGCTGAGGACTTCCTGCAGGGAACAACAGCATCCTCCAAAAATTGAACATAGCGATGTATGTAAAAGCAATCAAATAGACAATGAACATACATGCATCCAGATTGTAATATGTAGCAACACACAACTTTGTGGGTCTTGACATCATGATGTGTCGCCTAGACTCATAAGTCTGGCTAACAAGCTGTTGATGCTATTGATGTGACATTGCATTACAGACCTGAAATGCAAAGTATACCCTTTGCAGCATACTGCAGGCGCATGACAGAACTTTGCTGACAAATGTTGCTGACAAATGTTGCTGACAGATGATCACTGTGACATATCACAAATTTGTTCCTGACAAGCATGATGCAGCTTGTAGCAACAGCATGACGCAGCGCTGTGGTTGGCTGTACCTGTCTCAGTGGGTGAGGCTGTCCAGGTGGGCTGAGGTGCAGGGGTCTTACTCGGCTTGGGCTGCCAGGTTGGCTTTGGACCCGGTGTCTTAGTTGGCTTTGGCAGCCCAGTCGGCTGAGGAGTCCCTGCACCCCCACACAAGACTGCCTCAGATCTAGGAAGATGCATAAATATGCAGGAAGATGCAGAAAGGATGTCTATCAGTGCCAGCAGCTTGCAAGCAAAACGCAAGCACATGCAATCTCACAACTGATGAAGGCATAGCTGGGGCAAAGGGAGGGCGGCATCTGCAGCATTGTGGACAAGCTAGACTTAGACGCAGTGGGCTTGTCACAACATTCAGATGTTCTGCATATAACGCATGTACAGCATGCACATAATGCAGCATCAGCATTAAGGGCTCCATAGTGATGCATTCTAGGCGCACATGCGCAATGCAAGAGCAAGTGTGCTCGATGCGTCTGTACTGCTGAAAGGCAGCCCACCACATGCAGGAGGCAGCATATGCAATGCCTTGACGTACATGTCAAGCAGTCAACACAGCCCATCCACACTTTAGAGCATAGCAAACTATGATGCAGACTGATAGCAGAATCTTCCATTGACAGGCAAAGAGTATCCTGCCAAGAAGCTTCTTGTTGGTGAAAAGGTATGGAATAGGTGAGTGACTGTACCTATCTCAGTTGATGTGGGTGTCCATGTGGGCTGAGATGCAGGTGTCTCAGTTGGCTGAGGACTTCCTGCAGGACACAACACCCTCCTTCAGAAATTGAACATAGTGGCACACCAGCAGATGATGCACATACATGTATTCACATCAATGGCAACATAGCAATACACGGCTATACCATTCTGATGCAATTTGGGTGAGGCAAGCTCTTGATGTTATCAAAAATTCAAAGCGACATGGTATTGCAGATGCTTGGGGGTACGGCTCTTGCTGAGTTTCATAACAAATCAATCAATCAATCAATCAATCAATCAATCAATCAATCAATCAATCAACCAACCAATCAATCAATCAATCAACCAACCAACCAACCAACCAACCAACCAACCAACCAACCAACCAACCAACCCACCAACCAACCAACCAACCCACCCACCAACCAACCCACCAACCCACCAACCAACCAATCAATCAACCAATCAGTCAATCAATCAGTCAATCAATATATTTAATGTCCTGGGGGGCAATTGGGACCCAACAGACAAGAAATTCAGTTCAGTGAATTCATACAGACAAGATTTGCTTCCTACATGCAAAGCATTCCGTAAGGAAACCACCACATGCATTTGGTTCACACAACATCGTGAAGTCTGCAATAGTACAACAGTGCTGCAGGAGGTCCAAATGCTGTGACCTGATGTGGCTGTACGCTGGGCAATCAAAAACAAAGTGCTGCTTGTCCTCCACACAATCCAATGACTTGCACACTATTTTAGGAGAAGAAGTCACCTCAGAGGCATGCTCAAAACTTCTGCATGCACGTGATGTTGCAATCGACCCAGCCCAACCATGGGATGATGCAGAACAAGTGTTGAAACAAACACGCACGGCAGACTTGACAACTCTAGAGGTTGACTGCAGTCTTCAGTTGACAGGCAAACAGTATTCTGCCAAACATGATGCAGCAAAGGCATGGCACAGTAGTGTGAGAGCTGTACCTGTGCCAATTGGTGTGGATGTCTGTGGTGGCTGAGGCCCCGCCGTCTTGGTAGGCTGTGGCTGCCCACTTGGCTTCACAGACCCTGGAATCACAGTAGAAACATGAACAAAAGTGGACAGACCTAGCTATTATGAGTCTGTCATGATAATGTTGCATTGACATCAGATTGCAGTTGTTGGCAGAGGGTTTGGCATTACTCATTGCAAAAGCGTGGTTCCCTGCAGCAGTGAGAAGGGCAAGGGCTGCGCTGTTGTTTGGGACAAACCAAGACAGCAGGTCCCCTGAAGCACGCTGTCTCTATCTGTGCCAACGCTTCAGAAGCAGAGTGCAGCTGCAACGATCATGAAATGAAGTCTTGCAGACTTTGACAGAAGCTTACATATTACGCAAGGATTCTAGGCAGGTGCCTGAAGATCACTTGTACATTTGACGATTGGCAGTTGTGCGGATTCTCCGTGCAATGACTGATCTTTGTCATGACTTATATGCTCACCTGTGGGAGTTGGCGTAGGTGAGCTTGAAGTCCCTGGGGTTGGGAGTCCTGAGCTTGGAGTCCCTGAGCTTGGAGTCCCTGAGCTTGGAGTGGCTGGTGTGGAGGTGGTGGATGTAGGTGTAGATGGAGTAGTGGGCCCAAAAGAGAACAGTGGAGTTGATGATGCAGGTGTTGCTGGGGTGGTGGAGGTGATTGCAGGTGTGTTGGAAGTGGTTGCAGGAGTGGAGCCGCTGGATGCAGGTGTGGTGGAGATGGTTGCAGGAGTGGAACTGCTGGTTGTAGGTGTGGTGGAGGTTGATGCAGATGCGGTGGAGCTGGTTGCAGCAGTGGAACTGCTGGTTGCGGAAGCAGAATTGCTAGAGAGAGTTGAGGGTGTAGAAGAGCTGGTGGAGCGTATGGCTGTGGTGGGAGTGGTTGAGGAGGAAGAGGAAGGCTGGGAAGAGCTTGAGGCAGGTGAGGAGGAGCCTGCACCATTACTTGAAGTGCTCAGCTTGTGTGCTCACAAAACAAAACTGGAGACTGTGTGTGACGATGCAATGTCTTGGCAGACAAGGCAGGCTGCTGTACGGCTTCTGGTTGACGTTTCGCTACAGCACATACACTGATAGGGCCTGTGACACAGAGCGCATGACGACTGAGGTTATGGGCAAGCTGCAGATACCAAATGCCAGCACCGAAGCATGTTGCAGGCATTCACGGCCTATTGGCGCAAGGGCAAACTCATCGGCGAGATCACAGAAGCACCTGCACAGGCTGACATATGCATGCAGTCGCTCCTATAGGTAGCTACCAGAACTGCAAGTCAGCTCAGACTGCGAGCAGCGACCGTCCATACTGCAGAAAATATATTGCAATTTCGAGCGGACTTCTACTCGCTGCGCTTTCGTGCAGAAAGTACCTGAGGTTGCTGAAATGGTGGAGACCGGAGAGTATGGAGAAGGACTGCTCGTCGGTGGGGCGTACGGCTTTACAGGAGTGGTCGATGGCGCAGGCGCAGGTGCAGGGGCAGGACCCCAGGCTGGGCCCCATGCGCGTGACGTTGAAGGTGCCCCCGAGGCTGTCTGCGCGGACCCTTCCAACATAGATCTCGCGCCACGCCCTGCTGGGCGAAACCAGCTGGAGAATGACCGTGATGCTTCGGCACTGCCTGCAGTGGACATTGAGAGTGACGCAAAGGCGCTACGGAACACACGTCGCACAGTTGCCTCACAGGCGTGCTAACGACAGGCAAACAAGCTTGAGTGTTGTGGAGTACATCTCACCGATCTCATTCTGTAACAATACAAAGGCGAGCAAACAGCATGCCGCTGCAAGGCGGACCATGATAACGAAGCCTTTTCTTCAAGTCCGGCTGTATTGAACTTGGCGACGCCGAGAGGGTGCAACGCAGTAGGCAAAGCTGCTCAAGCCGCCCGAGTGATTATAGTTGTGGGCAGAAAGGATAGCGTCAATCTCAGGCACGTGATCACATTCCGGAACTGATGTGGCCGCGGCATCGACACTTCATGATTTTTAGTACTGAAATCAGCTAAAAGCGTGACAATGACTCATACCGAAACTTCCTCTAAGTGACATTTCACATGCAGATCACGCGAAACTCTCTACAATCAGCATGTCACGTGGTAGCTAATCAATCTTTACAGTCGTCGTGGAGGTGCGTCAGAGTATACAGCAAGAGAAGAAAATCAAAGGCCCGCAGCCCACTTCACCAACCACCGCGATCCTGCAAGGCAGGTATTGCAACTAACCAGATCAGCTCGAGAGCAATTAACAAGCTTAAATTCAAGCTACAGGGCCAGCGCTAGCTAGCATATGCATGTGCTAATGACTCTTGTGACATGCCAGTTTCTACAGAACATGATCGACTTCATTTGCAGCAACCAGCTAACTCAACGTGTAGTAAATATCCTTGAGCAAAATGAGCACACTGACAATGAGCTTGGGTACTGCATGGTGAGAGTAGCTCATTTTGCCCACAAGCATTGATGTCAGAAGAAGGGGCCCACTGAACCAGACCCATAACGATCACAGCCAGAGCTTGAACTGTCACTTTCAGATTGTGAGCCGTAAGCTTGCAACCCAGACAGGCCTTGCTGAAAGCCCAGATCACCCAAACTTGAGGGCAGGGTGTGTTTGGCTTTCAAGTGAGGACTTTCTGCAACAGCATCTTGGTTGGCTGCTTGAGATGGAGCGGCATTTGCTGCAGCTTGCAAATGGGTGGCTGTGTATGAAGCAACATGACTCAAGCTTGGTGGTACCCAGCCTGCAGAACCAACACCATTTGATACTTCTGTGTTGCGCAATCTACTGCAAACTATGCTCAGTCGATGCCTCACCCGCAGCAGAGCTGGAAGTAGCAGTGGTCTCATTACATGCTAAGGGATAACAAGCATGGTGGTGCCAATGCCTCTTTTGCAAGCTGATTGAATTGCCACAAAGCTGTCACACAGGCTTGTCAGATGAATTCCGCCTGCAAGATACTGTTACTATGGTGATTCTGCCCTTGAGGACCAATCAAAACTTCACATACAGCATCAATATGATGAGCAATGTCCCTGGGTCCAATAGCAGGTTCAATGGGCACACAGCAACCTCCACACCATGACTCCACTCGCAATGACTCAGAAAAGAGGTCTAAAGCTTCAGTGACAGGTTGCACTGTACTCCAGCATGAGACGTATACAAACATCTCACCTTCTACACTCAATGGCTCATCAGCTTGCCGCATTTGCGCTACAAGGTCTGCATGGGTCTGTTTGGGCACCTTAGCGGCGGCAGCTGCCTGGTCCTTGGCTTGTCTTGAATTGCTCTGACCTGCCTTTTGATGATGGAAGCTGCCAGATGCAGCAGAGGTCAATGCAACTGGAGGCACCTTGGTCACCTGCCTGGTGTTTTATTTGATTAGCTCATGTGTTGGTGGGTAATTTCCTGTGCAGGCCATGTTCACATGCGCATTGCTGCCTATGCACAGGTGATACTGATTGGCAGGAAGAGCAAACACATTAGAAGCAGCTCTTGCCTCTTCACTGGCTGAGACTGTCCTTCAAGTGTCGCCTGGGCAGCTGGCGAAGACCATTGGGCTGCCTCCTGCAAACATCAAGCTCGATCTTTGTGCTCTGGCTGTGTCATGTCTTCAACTAAGCTTGCTGACAAAAGGCATGCATACTCTAAGCTGTAGATATGCTGCATAGTATGGCACAACGTATGCCTCATGCAAGTAAACTTACCACTGCAGAGTGCGCAGCGTCTCTGCCTTTAGCAAGGCGACTTTTGTGCTCCTGTTCAGTCTGCTGTCGCAATAAAGCTTTGCGATGTGCAGGACCAGCTAGGTGTTGCTGTTCCTCTGCAACACTTCTGAATGTTGCCTGCAGCATTGAGTTCAAGCATTGCAATGCTTGCTCACTTTCTAGCAGTAACAGAAACAGGAGGAGCAAAATTGTAGCAACTGGGTCGACTCAACTGGAAATGAGGGTACGAAATGATCACCAAGATACCTGGCACAGAACGCAACGAAGCACCCGAGGCTCGACCACCCCGGCAGCAAGCCCAGACAACAAAGTGGAGCCTAAACGCACTCCACCCGTGGCGTTGGGAAGCAGATGGCTGCCTGCTTTCCGACGTTGCGCAGTTGCAGGTGCACCATCGTCTGCTTCCCTCTGCAAGGGCGACACGGTGCTGATGAAAGACAGAACTCATGCGTGAGTGTCTGCTTGAGTGTTCCGCGGTGTGATATGTCCATACTTCTTTTTGTGCTCGGTCTGTATTCCGACGTCTGTCTCTATTTTGCATCGTTTTCTTGAGACTTGCCATCTGCACAGCAAGAGGCGCGTCGAGCTTGCGCCCGCTCATCTTGTCTGCCGTCAATCTTGCCAAGCCTAAGTGGAAGCGCTGATCCCAATATTTAGCAAGCACTCCGCGCAGTGTATGTGAGAGTAGAACGTTGCGACGCACATCGCATCAAGTTATGGTGCATTGCGTGAAGTCTCCGGTAAAGAGAGAATTTTACAACTGTACGCCAGCCTAGACTGGGGCCCAAATGGTGATGGAGGATGATGCATCTATATACAGTTGTCATCACGTTATATTGCATCGGTGGCCATGCTTGTCATGGCAACATAGCGACTTCCATTGACAGACATGTCAGGCAAACTAATTTCAATAGCAAAACAGGCTAAAGAGCCAAAAAAAAGTCATGAAATGCCTGTGGCTTAACCGAACACTGTAGATGAGACTGTGAAAGTGGCTCAATCTGCAGCAGCTAAAGATATGCAAAACTGCAAGGCGTCCGATGCGGTAGACAGCCTCAGACTGTGCTTATGTAGAGTTACAAACCTGTCCGACTGCAAAATTGCTTTGTGCCACCTTGAGACACCAAAACTTTTGTTGCAAAAGTATCAGAGCACCTGCCTCATCACGCTCTACCAACATACATCACTGATCATAGCCCTATTGGTCAGAACAGTCAAACAAACTCTAAAACATTGTACACACACCGTCTCTTCATGACATGTACCATCTTACCTCCAGCTAATCATATCACGCAGAAACTGAGCCATTCTGTGACTCTCCTGAGAGGGCTTTGGGCTTTGGATGCTCCTCCAAAGGCTTTTGTTCCATTCTCTCGTTCCAGCCAAAGCACCGATCCAAAGATTCAAACCAGTCTGTAGTCTGATCTGCTTTGTTGATGGTTGGGACTGGGTTAGGTGACATGCGCACTCTCACATGGTCTCCTTTCAACAACTCCTGCCTCTGCACCCTCAACACATCCACTGTGAATGCCTTATGAAATGTGACAAGTGAGGAGGACCTGCCACTCGTGATGCAGAGCTGCATGAACCATGTACAGCTAGCAAGACAACAAGGACATTCAGCTTTGGAAGCAAGGAGCATCAGCCGTAATTCAAATCGATTGTCAAACTACTTCACCAGTCTGACTCACGCAGCAGCCCATTGTTGGCCTTGATGTTGAAGCATAACACCACAGCAACATGATGAGCTGGGTGAGGGCAGGTGAGAGCAGACATCATGTAGGCAGTCAAGCATCAGCTCCATGTAGGCAGACAGAGATTAGCAGGAAAGGAAACAAACCTGTTTTCCATCAAAGCAAACCCAGGCAGGGCACCTGGCGTCATCGGGAATCTTCAAGTCAAGCTCAGCGTAGTCAGGTAGGATGACAGGCCTGTAGAGACAGTCAGCACAGCGAAGTCACACACACCATGAGTACCAATGTTGACTTGCAGCGCTATGCAGTGGCGCAGAAGCATAGCAATGAGATCTGGCAAGTAGCAGAACGGTAGTCACGGTGTCTCACTTGAACTCCTGACTACACACAAACAGGTCTAGGAAGACGTGGCCTTGAGCTTTGCTTACAACCGCTATCAGGATGATGTCACACAGCAGAAACAGGTGAGCATAGCGCAAGGGCTACACAATGAAGGCTACTGGTCACCTGAAGGACAGTGAGTGTGCGCAGATAGGGGTGAAGAGGATAGCGGGTACATTGGGGTGCACCATGGACCCCCCCGCAGCCACTGAGTAGGCTGTGCTGCCTGTGGGGGTAGCCAGCATCAGCCCATCCGCTTGCACCTGCTCACCACAGGTCAACAGGGCCAGACATTGCTTCAGCCAGTTTTGACTTCAGGTTTTGATTGATGGAGGAAGGTTTCAGGACATTTCCTGGAACTCAGCACTATTGGGAGTTTGCAGCAAAAAGCACACGCTCTGCTTCTGAGTGTGCCTTCACAGCAGAAGAACTGATAGCAGGCAGGAATAGCAGAAATAGCAGCATGAGACAATCATGAGCATGGCATATCTGCAATGCGCAAATTGGTGGAAGCCATGCTTTGTAAATATAACTGCCAAAACAGGGGTGCTTGCAGAAACCAGTTAAAAAAGGTACATGTCTGATCTGCAACCGTCCAAAGTGATCCACAAAGCATGGCAGATGGGCTCTGAGAATCTACCTTAGTGATGAGGCGGCCTTGCTCATAGCACTCAATTTTAGTGAGGTAGGGGTTGGCCCCCCTGTCCACCACCACCTCATTCAGGACCTCATACTGCTGCCCCTTCATGGGCTTGCCATTACGGAACACTTCACAGAAGAGGCGCATACGCAGTGTGATGTGCACGCCTTGCATCTGCACGTGCAACATGAACACAACATCATGAGCAAGTGTCAGCAAAGACTGACATCTGAGTTGTCTCCGGAAATGCAAGCGCATTCCATACAGTTTTGAAAGGTTGGTTGCAAGCAGCATCATGCATCAGAAGCAACACATGTTGCTTGAAGCCAAGATGGTTGGCGGTTAGTTGCATGCCTGTTTGGTCACACATTCGGACAGGCCAACATGCAGAGACTAGCCAGCGCAGATGTTGGAAAAGGCCAATCGGGCTGCCTTTGCATGCATACTGACGATCCCTGCATAGGCCATGCTGCAATCACCACACGTTGCTATGAGCAGGTAAAAGAGGTACCGATCCATCAATGGAGCATTGTTCCAAGCTTTCTGAGCCAAAAATGACTTCATTGAGGTCCTGGTGCATGCTCTTGAAGTCATGGTTTGTCAGAAAGCCAAGTGAACCCATGTTGAAGCTGATGACCTGCAGTCACATGGGTTTCATGTACAATGCAGACAAGCAGATGTGTGCCAGGGCAGCACGGACTTGGTTTGACATGACGACCACATGTATGCACAGCCAGCATTCAAACAGCAGGTCAGGGATTTTGAACCCATGCCTCCAAACATGGTCAGCGCCTGGCAAACAGAACAATGCTTATGTGCTAATGATGCTCTTTGTACAACCCTACAGCCCTGCATCATAGTTGCAAGATGACAAGCAGATGTGCTAGTTTCCAGGGCAAGATGCCAGCTATGTGTTGAGCACTGATAGGCTACTCAGTCATTATTGCTACACACACTTGGTGCAAGTCAAGTTTGCAATCGCACTGAGATTGCTTACTGGCGGTATGGCCCTCTTGAATAGATAGGATGCATGCAATATGACTCCATCTCCGCCCACGCACACAACAAAATCAATGTACATGTGCAGCCTGCAGCACATTAGAGTCTCAGGTCATCTGCCATAATGAGTGGTTCAAGTCAACAATTGTTTGGTAGCAGCATGAACTTGCACCTGAACCTTGGTGATCACAGCTGCATAAGTTGCATTTATTCATATGGCTAAAGTTGGGATTCCATCCAAACAGCTATCATGCATGGCAAGCCTTTGGGGACCAGCATCATTGAGCACAGTCATTATTAGGTTGGGACAGCACCTTTCTTGCTCTGCCTCAGTGAAGGTGTCAACAAAGTCCCATTCCTTATGAGCCTGCATGCATGCATCAACAACGATTTCATTCTCCATATTTGGAGGAGCATGCTGACATGTGCAAGCATTGAATATGCAGCTGGCCCTTGGATTAGTGGAGCCATGATGTTTTTGTTGACCTAGGTTTCAGAAGTGACAACCGCATACGCCGACAGTTGCAGAAGAAGCCACGTAGGCAGGTGTGGTTGATCACATCAAAGGCAGTGATTCAATTTACATAAATAGCAAAAAGAAGGCCACACCATTTTCTCGTGTTCGTGTGGCTCAACAACAACTTGCATGGACTGCTCAATCCCTAGGTACTCTACAACCTTATGGAACTCCTCTGTCAACCCATCCCCCAACTTCTTCAACACCATCACACTGCAAACACACAAACATCTGTGTCATGCTGTGTTGAAGACTGGAGCATAGCGTATGTTGCTACAGCGCAACCTCTATTCTATTGTTGGCAGAGGTTGCAATCACCAGCAATGACTGCTAAAGTTGAGATGGCAAGGAGACCCACCAGGATGGCTTGGTCTTCCACACGAGAAGATGCTGTTGAGTGCTAGGGCAGGAGAATGACAGGCAGCCCGACGCTGCAGCAACATTGCGATACTGAAGAAACTGGAATGTTCGACTGAGTGCTGCAGGCTAAGCTACAGTATCTGACAGCAGCAGGACAGCGAAGTTCGCCAGGCATCAAACCTCGGACTGTTTCCCTTGCACAGCTCATTCCATCAGTGCGTACAAGGTACAGGTCAGCCTTGGCAGGCCAACTTCTGGGTCTGCACAGTCAACACAACTCCAGAATTTCATATAGGGACCTGACAGACAAGCCACAGCAGCAGAAGCCACTGGCAACAAAGACTGTGCACGCAGCATGCTTACCCTCGTATCTCATCCTCAGAGTCAAGGGATAGACTCTCATAAACTCTCCCAGGCACTACATCACGTCTGTAGGCCTCGATAGGAGTGTCCATACGGGTAGGGCCATCAGGGTATTTCTCGAATTTCTGCTTGATGCGCTCGTTGCCATTCTCAGCTTGCTGCTCATGCTTTTGACTGCAAGTTCTTGCAGAACGTCTCTTAGGTCTGCTGCCGAACGTGTTTCTCAAGCCAGACTCTCGGCTGCTACTGCTTGCTGACAAATGGGTACGCTGCCGCACTAATAAAGCGTTTGCATTCAGGCCCTCCATCACAGATGCATGCATGCAGAGGGTGCGTGACCCTCGTTAAGCTAGTTGAATTCTACACGGGTTGATCACTTGCTTGCTCACGGAAATCAGACCGGTCAGGACTTTCAGCCACAGCGATCGAAAAGAAGCAGATGGACGTAACGTATCGCACTGGTGGCCGGCTGTGCGCTGACAACTTCACGCGACGAGATATCCGGTGCTTCAGTGCAAGAATTTACGCAAGATTCAGATTCACTCATACGACCACCATTAGCCAGAGCGATGCAGCAATGAGCATAAGTTCTCCCAAGGTAGTCAATGCAGAATAGTTGCTGGCAAAACACGTAGTTTCAGACATATGAGTAGGCAGCCCATGGCGTTCAGCTGCATTAATTGGTGAGTTCAAACTTGCACTGTAGGGCATGATACACTGCATGTGTGCTTGGTAGACACTCTATTTTGATGTTGGGACATATACCAACTCATCACGCCTTGTACCAGGTATGAGCTCGCAATGCTACAAGCGGTCAATGCCAGGCAGGTATCAATATCAACTGGTGTCCATTGCCTCCTCAGTAAGATCACCAGGCAGTACCGCCACATCCTTCAGTGTCACCAGCTGCATGACAGCAGTCATTTATGAGACATGTGAGCCAGCAGCAACAAGGAAATTTCGTGAGCCACAACATGAATGCTGATGCAGGCCTGAACATAGGAGTGATACCACAAGTATGTCAATTTGGCATTTGATGGACGCAGCAGAGATGATTTGGCAGGAGATACACCCTTACGTGCGGTGCCTGGAGCATATCTAACAGGCTTCTGGCGCGAGTATGTCTTGCCCATCAGTAGCTCCACGTTGCGCTTGTAGTCTACCTTGCCCTTGGTGATGATGCATAAATCTACGTTGGATCCAGAGCCCAGATCATTGTAGATGCCTGCAGTGCAGCATGGTGTTGTCAGCAGTGCCTGGTGCATTAAAAGCCATATTCAAATCGGCAAAGTAACACTGCTGATAAATGAAACGCTGACTGCAGGACTGCTGGTCAGAGTTGCACAAACATTTACGCTGTACCTGAGACTTGGCAGTCACATTATTGAGGTGATGCTGCAAGCCTTTGATTGTACAAGGTGATGTACCTGATCTGATTGCTCGCGCTACTAATGCTTCTGCTTCCTGTTGCGTCATGTCCTCCTTGTAACTGGCCTCAAATACAGCCATGGCATTAAGGGAACCAGAACCCATTGTGCAGTATGGCAGACTATCTGTTGAGCCATGTGGGTATACCTGTGTAGTGGCAACCATTGAATGACCAGTAAAACAGTAATGGATGAAATGCATGCTGAGATCAGCAGGAAATTAGGATGATGCGCTAGCTAGGGTGCTTACAGTGAACAAGTGAGGTCCATTCAGGTCGACGCCACCAAGCACCAGAGCAGCGCTGACATGACCCTGATACTTGAACAAATGTGACTTCAGCAATGTCAGTGCTGTCACGACTCGGGACCCCCTCCCTGTGCCGTAGCGATGCAGCTCCAAGTGTGAAGCTATCATCCCTGCAGATATCTGGTCTTAGCAGATACAATATAGCATACTAACAGCGGTCCGGACCATAAAGTTCTGCAAATGACACCGGACCCGTGACATTCTCTGTGTCTGCAGCAGTACCAGCACCACAACAGTATATGTTTGGTGCGATGTAGTGTATCTTTTCACAATTCTTGTCAGCTACTGTTGAGCCTGCTGTGGACCTGGTATCTGCGCCCAAGACAACGCCATCCTGCATCATGCGCATGATCTTGCTGGCGCTGCAAACCACCATGTTGTCGCAGAGGCGGTGATCAACGCACCTTAAAGATGATACCAGCGATCGTTGTACCAGTTTTTGTAAACCCAGGAGCCTTGATGCCTCTTCCTTCTAGATAGGAATTACGTTTGCACAGGTCAAAGTTGAAGGCGCCTTCGGGCACGGTCATGCTCCGAAAACTTGCACGAGTGTGACAGGGCTTGGGGTAAAGCTGTGGCCTGATGTCACGCTCTGAAAGCTGATAAAACTCGGCAGGAGCAGATCCGTGTCGCGGCAGAAGAAAACTCAGAGAGCTATACAATGACTGTGCTTGACCTTCTTGAGTCCGGAGGTGCAGCGTCAGAGCTCGGCCTTCAACTCTTCTGCTTTTTGTGTATGAAGCTGCTTCGTCTTGTAGCCTAATTGCGTTGAGCAGGAAGAAATAGGAGAAGTTCCATTCTTGCAGCCCGGCTGAATTCAGGTACTTCGACTCCATCATCAACACGAAGATCAAATCTGGGTGTGCAGGCGAGCCTAAGTCTCGGCTGCAAGTCAAGCGTGACACAGGCGTTGAGCAGAAGTGCCAAAGCTTGCAGCGCGCCGCACTGACCACAAGCCTGACTGTATCAAACAGCACACGGCCATGGAGGTCGATCCGACCATGCCCGTTATTCAGAACATGCTTTTGCTCGACTCAGAGGGGAAAAGGATAGCTGTCAAATATTTCGATCAACAGTGGTGGGTCCTTGAACGACCTTGTGTCAGGCAAACGGCAATTTGTCTTGCTGTACAACTGGTTCTGTGCAGGGCAACTATTGCACAGCAAGCAAATTATGAAAAATCCGTGTTCTCCAAAACCAGCAGAACCAACGCTCGAGGGGAAGGTATGCCCAGAATGTTCTGCATTCTCTATGGCTGAGTTTTTTCCGTGCACTAAGTGGACTTGCTTCCCGTTGCAGCTGAGGTGACCATGTTTGATGAAGTAGTGGTCTGCTACAAGTTCATAGGGGACCTGATGTTTTATGTTACCGGGTCTCAAGATGAGAATGAGCTAATTCTTCACACAGTCCTTGTAGCATTCTACGAGTCTGTTACATTGCTCCTCAGGTGCGAGGCTGTCTCAAACTTCATGTTTTTTGTGAATGCATGTTGCTCCATGCTGCAAATTTGTTTCAGTCCGTCAGTTCACCTGGCTTTCGCAATGTAGGAGTGCTGTAGAGAAAAAAACTGTTCTAGAAAATCTTGATTTAGTGCTGCTGGCAATGGATGAGATTGTTGACAAGGGGTGAGTGGTTTGTGACAGCAGCTCTGCACCGTTTCTTATTAAGAATGTTTGACACTGAATGGTCGGCTTTATGTAACAGGTTGATACTTGAGACAGATCCTCCAACCATTGCCAGCAGAGTGTCCATGCGCGGGGCAGAGTCAGACATCCCTTTGACAGACCGCGTGACAGAGGTGAGTCCGCATAACGTATCATTTTTTGTTGAACAGGAAGTCCAATTGTTGGTCTGCATTTCTAACATGGCTACCTGTACTGCAGGTCAACATCCAGTCATTCCTTGCCACTGCCAAGGAGCAGCTTGCAAGGTCGTTATTGAAGTAGAGAGTCAGTGAGAGTCAGTCGCAGCAGTCATGGTCTAGCAGTCAAATTATGAAGCACGACAGCTCAACAGTACACTTGCATGGCATCACAGTAACAAGGGAATATGCACATGCCAGCAGCTCACACAAGTACAAGACACAAAGGACTCTGCTGCAGCGTTGTCTGCATGACAGATGTGGCTGACAGGGATGGTGGCAAGCAGCAGAATCAAATCAAGCTTGAGTTGGCATACCATATGCCTAACCATAGTCTGCTTTGCAGTGTTCCTCTGCGTCATCATAGTGTAAAGCATTCAGTGCTTACATTGCAATTGTGATCAGAGTATGCACAGTCTACCCCATGCCATTGCTTGTGCGGTATGCCATTAAGTTGATTGCAAGGCAAGCTGTCTGATGCATCAGACTGTGCAGTCTGGAGGTGACATAAGTCTGATGTATTCATTCAGGCCTATTGCGGCCTTACTTCATTTCGTGCTGCCGCATTCTAGCCCAGGTACGCACAGCAAAATATGTATGAACCTTTAGCACCAGAGCTTTCGTTGATGCTGCATGCCAAACCTTGAAACGTTTGGAACGGTGCATGCCAGCTTTATCAAGATATAAATCTGCTGATGTGCATTGTACAGTCTGTGTGGTACTGGTGGGCATTACGCTAGTGTCGACTGTCAATGCATGTGCTGCATATAGGTCTTTGACCGAAAAGCAGGCAATGTGGCTGCAATGCTCCCTCCTTATAGTTTTGTTCCATTGCTGTTCTATCTATATATATATTTGCCTAACTGACCACCGACCAGACGGTTTTTCTGTGATTTGTCAGATTATGTCAAGCAGTAGGGTTTAGGTGTGTGACTAAAAAGCTTTACAAACAGGGGGCTTTATGTAAGCAATGTTTAAAGAAACTCAAAATCATACCCTACCTGTCCCTGGTTTCCCGAAAAACAGGGCTGGTACACAGGGCTTTTGCTACAAGCGCCCTAGTACTTTACGCTGTAGGGCAAGCTATAATACCATAATACTATAGGGTTAAGACGGTGCACTTGTTTGGAAATTCTTAAGAAAGACTTAGTTTCTAAGGAGAGAGAAGAGTGAGTAATCAGGCCTTGAGAACAGATTTTCGAGGCTGCTGGTGTCATCCTAGGAGCAACCCTAACACACACACCTACCCTCTGCAGCAATTGGAGACACACAAATTGATCCCTGCTATGTTTGGCTTCAGAGTCATTGCATGCAAAGGTTTTCAACACATTAAACACAAACAATGGTGACTGACAGTCTGTATGGATTGCACATTGAAAGCATGGTTTGGGCAAGCGTTATTTCTGTGTGCATTGCACTTGTGCTGACAGACCCATACACCTATGTCCTACATCAGATACAAATTGTAAACAAGCATAGGGAAATCAAAGTCCGGCCAGTCTTTCTCTCGCTCTGGTTTCTCCCTGTTGAGCTAGATGGATCCACATACTCATTCACATCAGTACATGCTTGGATGACATCATCTGGATCCACATTGAGACTACGAATAAACAGCTTTAGGCGCCGCAGTGCCATGCTTTACCCTTCTGAAAAGTACATCACAGCATCTTCATTCTGCCCTGCTCTGCCTGCAAAATTGCACACACTTGACAAACCAGAGAGACTGCTCGCCACGGCATCCAGTGCTGCTGTTGCTATTGCCAGGATACACAGCTGCGCAGATGCCTAGAATAGCAACAGCGACTGCTCCCGCTCCTTGCAAAGCTGCTGACAAATTTGGCATTTTCAGCCTTCAAATGCTCTGACACAATGTCTGCAAGATCATTTGCGAGTTCTTCAAGCTCCTGTAGAGGTTGGGTCTGCAGAGCTTGCATTTGGCCAGCTTGTGCCTGCGGTACCAGGAGAGCAGAGACCATCTCTGCAAATTGCAAAGCAAGGCAGCGAGATAGTTGCCTCGGCTTACCTGCATCAGATGGCACGTGCACAATTTGGCCGGCTATAATCAGGCTGAAGTCTACCCCAGGATTGACAGCCAGAATTGCTTGTGCTGAAACCTTGTGCTGTGCTGCTATCTTTGGAAGAGTTTCCCCAGGCACCACGGTATGAGTTGTAGGCTTAGTTTCACTTATGGGTCGCACGTACAATGTCTGCCCGGGGAACAGGCGGTAAGGATTTGGAAGCTGTCCTTCTGCTGTGACCACGTTCGACGATAAAGTACCGTGCCTCTGAGCGATCCTAACGACTGTATCGCCGCGTTCCACAGTGTACTCCATGAAACGAGATCACCGCAGTGAACTGGAACAAGCAAGGCAACGTGCCATTAGCAGTCACACATACACTTAATACACGCCTTCCTAAGAAGGGCAAGAAGCTGGTTCGCAAGAAGCAAAGTGAGACGTCCTCCGTGTCCCGTCTAGCACGGAGCGTACCGTATGTAAGGAGCCAAGATCATGGCGTGCTTTTCCGCCTGCCGTACAACATGCACAGCGCGGAGCGCGGCGATTGCAGTAGTTGTGTTCGGAAATGGCAATATGATATCGCCAATATCCGATGTACATTTAGGATCCAGGTGACACCAAATCTCTTGAGCAAGCGAACTTTGTGCTGGCGACATTTGCATACCTCCTCCCAACGACAAAGCAAGTGACAAGCCAAGATGGAGACCGTCGCATCAAAGCAAACATGCTTGCACCGAGGTGCACAGCGATTTGTCCCTCAACCAACTGGTGAGCGCAGGACCTGATCGGCTTATTGTCGCTTGCAGCCCTGCCTGTCACTCGGCTCATGGACGTCCGTCTTTTATTCTGCAGCGTCAAGATGTTACCTGGCTCCACGTCAGGCACAGAGGCCCTGCAAAGTGAGAGCTGTGGCCGCTGGCACTGACAAACAGCAGCAGTCTAAGTCTCAGAACTCAGCCCAAGCTATGGAGGCAGCAGAAAAGCGATGGGAAAGCCAGGTTTGTTCTTTGCTTGCATTTGGTTAGATCTACTTGGCCTGTCAATGTGGCAGAAATCCAGCCGGCACATCCTTTGCTGCTGCCCCTGCAAGCTATCCACCACTCATGTATACACCACCACCGATGCGCGCTGCTGCAGATCAGAGAAGGCAGGGTGAAGAATGTGACATGTGCGGCTGCTGGGCAAATGCTGAAGGTTAGTTCTGCTGCGACGTCTTGTCGTTCATTTGTAAGAATCATCATGTTTGCCACGTACAGAGCTGCCTGCATGTATGCTGTTGTAGGCTCTTCATGTGTTCCAGCATTGTTGCTATATGTCCCTGAAGTTCAGCTCTGCGAGCTCACAAGCACTTCACTTTAGGCACCAAAGCAGTGTGTGATTACATGGCAATGGATCATAAAGTTGAAAGCTGACAAAGAACGCCTATGACCTAGCGTCAAATCTTATTTAGTGTCATGGCTGTTGAGGCTTGGACTTCCAACCTGCCATGTCACAGCTTGACAACATAGCAGATTATGCCCAGGGCTAAACACATTTCTGAGATTCGCTTCCTGGAAATGTGCTCCTCTGGCTCTGCTTGTTTCAGTCACAGACCCTGCAGCGAGGGTTCAGCAGTTTCTTCATTATCTTGGCGTGAAAGTCATGTTATATTGTGTTTGCAGGAAGGATGGACCCTCCTGGATGTACGACCTCAGTCAGAGCACAAAAAGGTGCAGCATATAGATCATGAAGCAATCGTTTGCTGCCTGCTTGGACTCTGATGCTGTGTCTCTCCACACTGACAGTGTCGCGCATGATGTGCACAGCCACAGGAAAGCAGCAGGATTGCATGCTTGAGCATCTTGCCGATGTATTTAGCATACCAACACATGCGCAGCCTGCAGACTTACCATGACCATTGTTGATTGTTCTGCTGCTTATCATGCTGCTATGCACCTGCTTAATGATTTGACCCAGCTTGCATTCATGCATTGCCCACAAGCCTCAGCTGCAAGCTGCAGCACGTTGCTGCATTGCACAGGACAGTGTTTGCGTCTCAGTGGCTGCAATCTATCACTGTCCCTCCTTTGCCAACTCTGATGTGACAGGCTTGCATGCAGAGCTCAGTATCATCTTGTGGCTTGCAGCTGACTCTGGCTGCGACAGGTACAATCAATCAACCAATCGATCAAACAACTAATCACTTCCAATCTTGTGGCTTCCATTTGGCTCTGGCTGGATCAGGTTCAACCAATGAATCAAAACCAAATTTGTGGCTCGCAGGCGTCTGTAGACGGCGGTGTGAGTGTGCCAGTCTTTGTAGATGAGGAGGACTTGAGCTTTGGTGCACTAGTGAAGCAAGCTACAGCCCTGGGTATGGGGGGCTGGTGGCTGGGGGGCGGCCACATGAAGCCCAACCCCCAGTTCCTGAGCAATGTTCGGCAGCAAATCCCCGTAGATGGAGCTAAGGTCATTGTGGCCTGTCAGAAAGGGCTAAGGTGACACTGTTGCGCCATGCATGCACTGGCAGTTGCTGTGCCACCAGTGGGAATGGTCTGCTGCTCACGAAGTTGCACTGCGTCATACAATGTGCCTGGCATCTGTGCATCACACTCTGTACTTAGTCAAAAGGCATCACTCTCTGTGCTTTGTCAGAAGGCATCAGTAGATGAAGGCATGAGTAGGTCATACAGCGGCAGCAGCAGTACACTGGTCGTGACATGTTCATGCGCCCGTTGCCAGTGCCCCACTGCGGTTCAACCTTTCTGCAGCAGCAGCGAGCTCTGTTGTGTGTCACATATGCTTTCTAATCTTGCACAACTGGCCTGTCCTGTGGCTTTGAAGAGAGCGTGATGTGATGTCGCAACACCTGACGATAAAAGATTGCCAGCATATTCACACATAGCAAGAATGCAGCAAGCTCATGGCAGCCAGTGCATACCTGTAGTACTGACCAGCAGATGCTTGTCGGTTGAAATGTCCTTTTGGCGCCCATGAATAACAATGGTTATTTTGCTCTGCAGCCTTGCCTGTCGGACTGACCTTGCATTACCATACAATGGCTCACTGCTCTGCAGATCTCTGGCTGCATGTGAGCAGCTGTCCAGAGCTGGGTACGGTGACATTGCATGGATCAATGGTGGCTTTGACGCTGCACGTAAGGAGGACCTGCCAGTTGTGGGTGCTCCTGACCTACGCTATGGCGGCATTGGAGGCTTGTCTGAGTTCTTGGGCTGGACAGACGCACAGCGGCAGAACAGCCAGACAGAAGGATTTATCGGAGGGTTCCAGAATGTGCTGAAGCTGGTACGTGCAATGCCACATCTTGCATGTCTTGTGTTGTACTGTGTCTGCATGGTTTGAAGATGTGTGCAGTACTGTTGCATACTGACTGTCAGTCAAGACATGTTTGCAGTGTGGCATGTATCACATTATTTCACACACCTTTGTTGGGCATGGAGTTGTGTGCTCGCTGCTTTTTTGGCAGAAGTTGGGCAATTTGTGCCATGGGTGTTGATGTCTTACATGCATTGTGCAGGCCGCACTTGTTCTTCTCCTGGATGGCCTATGGTTTGGTTACGATCAACTGCAATACTACCTCAACAAGTGAAGCAACCAGAACTAACATCACAGCTGCTGGCAGCCTGGACCAGACTGAAGTTACTGGTACAGTAATGTTGGTGACTGTGCCTCTTCTTAGAGCAGCCATGATTGCCTCCATGTACAGATTATTGACAGCAGACTGTCTGGTTTTGTCCAGATCACTGACAGCAGCTCACTGGTTTCTTGTATAGTATGCAGCTTGATCCAGATTTTGATTCAAGGCTTCGGGGATTTGTAGACTCTTTCAGGTAGTGGAGACAATACCTCGATGTCACTCAGCCTTTGAGCATAATATGACAGTACAGGCTAGTGTGTTTCACCATCATCAAGCTTCATCAAATTTTGCTACCTGTAAAATCTTGAATTTTGCAACTGCATCTGAAAATTTAAGTTTAGGCATGGACCACACATCATAAGCACAACTACGATCTTTTGTGGTACTACAATCTACACGCCTTGTGGTGCTGCCTAGCACAAGATGCAGTGTGACAGGGCTACGCAGGACTTCTAATGTACACAAGCCTTCAGCTGTGGTGCTTCAGGCAAGAAACGCTGCAGCTGCCCACAGTCCAGTCAGCGCAAATTCACCAACAAATATCCCAGGCGAGCTGAAACCCTGCATGGTCAATGCTCAGATCAGGAGCCTACCATAGCCAGGTCAAACAGCAACAGTGACAATGACACTGGTTCCATAAACCTGATGACATCAGGCAAAGCGCAATTGCAAATCTCCAACAGTGCAGGCAGATTTTGCAGGCTGTGCAGCAATGTGTGCATGAATGCTGCAGTAAGACTGACCCCTATAGGTACTATGTCGACTCTGAGCCAACTTTGTGCTGCGCTGCCAATAGCAGCTCCAGCAATGAGGCCTGCAGCTGTGATTCCTCCAGCTCGCGCTGCAGTCAACCTTGGCTTCAGAAACACAGACATTCTGGAAGTGCAAGAAAGCGGCCGGGCTGGCAATGGGCATTGCTGCTCTGGACGCAACAGTATGAGTTTTGCCTCACTGACTTGCAAGTTGGCCACAAAGCTTGCTTGTTAACTAGATGCAAAGCAAGGGGAAGAAGGGCGGAAGGCTGACCTAAGCCGAGGCGCTTCTTGTCTCTAAAGATGTACAATGATATGATGACGGCAAGAGCTAGCTGCAGACCAGCTACGTCTGTCTGTGCAACCCCTGGAGGATCAGTCAAGCCCTGCAAGTGATGGGTGGTCAGTCAGGATATTTGTGCACACGCATTTGAGTCCTGCTATCTTGAGGAGGGAAGCACGTTTTTTGTTATGTCATTGTTCTGCAGCAGCTGACAGCCAGAGTTAAGGCAGTGTATGGAGGTTCTGGCTGTCAGCTGCTACACAGGCAACGTTGACCACTGAAGCAGACACCTGCCTGTACGAGAGCCCATGCTGCCAAGGCAGCAAAAGCCCCAGCTTGTTTCAGTGAGTCATCCCTTGAAAGCTTGCTGATTGTCAAACCTCCAGGGAGCTTTTGCATTGCTTGCTTTGCAACCTGAGTAACGACGAAGTCAGTGTACCTGTGTGAAGCTGGCAATGGCCTGACAGAATGCACGGGCTAGCATCTACCTGTCCAGCTGCCCTCCGCTTGGGCACATCAGCAAATCTGACACTCTGACCTGCTACTTCGCCGGCGATGCGCTTTTGCATAGCTTGCATGAGGAGCGTGTCATAAGCAGTCTCCAGCTGCAAGGTATGACAAGACTGTCAAGGCATTTGACTGCTGCCTGTAGAGCAGTTGAGCAAAGCAACAGTGCTGGGTTACTGCATACCTGACTTTTTCGGCCGGCATCGTTTCCAGCCTTGCTTACAAGCTTATTTTTGACACTCATGATCTGCTCAAATTTTGTATTCTCCTCAACCCCCAGCAACTCATATGCCTCTTGCGGACTCATAGCTGTCTGCGAGGATTCTTGAGGGCTATCGCCACTGCTTGCTCTGACCTGACAAGACCTTGACCGCGCAAGCGGTCTGTGTGACCGCTGTGGTCCTGATCCAAAAGCTTGAGGGGCATGTCTACCAGCAAGAACGTAAGCACAGGTCTGAGGCGGGTGATGAGAGCTATGGCAAGGTTGCGCAGAGCTGTTTGGTCGTAAGAAGCAAAAGTTAGGTGTGCGAGAGTGTAGCTCCGTCAACACAGGGTGACATTGGCAGGTAAACGCCATGTGCCTGAAGAGACGAGATCAGACTAAGCAAAAGTTTCCTCTGTGTTGCTGAGCAGTACGGAACCTTAGCCGACCTGGAGAAATTGCACTTCAGATGGGTAGCACATGCACGGTAGCTTGCTCTCTTGGGTCTTCGTGGTACAGGTCGAGCCTAAGCTCGAAAGAGGTTTGAAGCCAAAAGCAGCATCGTTCTTCTTCATCATCCAAGGACAACCTCAAGGAGCCAAAAACCTCGATACTCAGAGGACATGTGCAGGCTAGGGACTCCTTGTGTCTTGTAACTTTATGCTGTAAAATGCTTGACCAGGCAGTATTAAATGGGTCTGCTGCAAGTACGCAAATGCACACTGGATACTTACTGTACATGTGTGGGCTGAATGCAAAGACTCAGCCAATAGCGCTATTGGCTAGCCACAGCTACAGAAACGTCAGTCCTAGCTCGATGCATACACTGCCTTTGGCGAAGATAGCGCCATGACAGATGCGCTTACCACTGAGTGATCTTCAAGTTCAGACCACAACTTATCCAGAGCATAATTCAATTGAAAGCAGTGACTCCAACTAATCAGGTCAACAGGCAGACCACTGAAAGGGATCATGCCCGCAGATGCACACATGTGACACTGCTGGTTGTTATGGCCATTACGGCTGAACACCTTCACATGCAAGTACTGCGTAGGAGCACAGCTCTTGCTTGCTGATGCAATCTCACGGAAGTTATCAATAATATACATGAGGCGCATCTTGGACAGCATCAAGAGTATACTGAAGCATCAGCTCCTCTTGTGACCATCGGCCTTGTGACTCTTGGAGGGTGCTTGCTTGAGCACTTTCAACGCCCCAGTCACCATCTTATAGAACCAAAAGGCGTTCAGCGCATTGAGAGGCAAGTTCAGCCCTCTGTAGAGCCAGATTGCAGCTGTCGAGAGACCTCCAGGAGAGGGATGCTGCAGCTCTGCTGAGGTCTCTCTGAAGAAGTCTACTGAGCACACTGCAACATCAACACTACTTTGGTACCGCTTGCCTGACATGCAAAGTGAGGAAACAGTCTCAGCATTGCAACTGGCAGCTAAAATGCAAAGAAACTCTTGTACCTCTTGAACATGTTGGACATCTAACCATATGATAGAGAAACATGAACAACAAGGTAGAGACTGACATCTGAGGACATTTGTGACAAGGGACTGCTCACGAAGCCACTAGGAGACAAGCAAGTGCATCATTTGAATAGTACACAGTCTACATGTTTAGGCCGCCCAGTCTGTCAGACAGTTGAACATTGCAGATATGGGAGATGTCCAAAAAATGGGCTTGCGGTGCTGTGAAAGACTAATTTTCACCTAAGCCAGCAACATTCCTGCAGAGGAAGAAGACCAGCACCATGAGCACCCCATTGATCTTGTATGCTGTTGTACGTGACATGCCAGCTTTGTGCAGAAACCAGCGAGCATATACAAAAGGTGTTGATAGCTCCCACAGCAGAAACATGGCTCCTGCACAATTCATATAGGCGTTGTCGAAAGCAGACTGCAGTTTGAGGTCACTCATCTGCATGCTGCATGCATACGCTGCTTGTGGCTTGGCATCCGTTTGCTTTGCACAGGAAAGGTCTGCCTTCAAGACTAACTGTACTCTGCTGATTGCCACTGATTTGGCTGTTGACTTCATGCAACATACCTGTGTCTCGAAGGTGTATTTATAGCTGAGAGCTGCATGCTGCAGTGTGATGCTTACCGTAGTAGTGAAGCACCTGGCTGAAGAAGCCGTAACAGTACAGCAAGCTGCAGAACAAAGCGTGGAACAGATATGCTGGGCCCCAGGTTTGCAGCTGGATGGCACATATGACTAGGTCATGTACAAAGTAGCCTGAGGCCACAGCCAGCATGGTGGTGGATGTTGATGTGGTACCATATAATCTGTCTCTGATCATTCTGGGGTCTAGCAGAACTGAGATTGCCAGCGGCACCTGCAAAGGATGCCACCATGTTTGAGACTTTACATGTGTTCAGATGTTGCACATCATCTGCCCCTGTGCATACATGGACAAGCAGAGTACTAGATCCAGACAGTGTCAGAGAGGAGCCATATGTGATAGATGTGCCACGCTTGGGGGCACGACACGCAGAGGCCAGATGACCTACCACAATGAAAACATGCAGCAAGCCAACCAGATTTGTGGCAGCCTGATGTACTGCAGGGCGGACTTGGCCAGCAGGAAGATCTTTGTTTGCCTTGAAAGTTGCTTCTAGATACCTTCCAGCGGGGCCCATAGTCAGTAGACGCTCCAGACATGTGAAGCCAAGACCTGCAACAAGTGCAGCCAGTTGCTGCATGAAGGTGACCACAAAACCTGGAACTCATGCAAGCGAGACTGTTGCTTGCAATGACGTGGGTCATGAGCCCAAGAGGCATTGTCCACCTGCCGACACTGCTTGCAGCAGATAGGTATTCATCTGGAACAGCAGCACAGAGGTGTCCGGCCGTGCGAACGGCCACGAGCAGGCCAACACACGGCGCACTCTCCTAGCGTATAAGTGAGACTGCACTGCCTGTTCTTACTTCCGCAATGAGCGGAGATCTGTTAGCTTCATCTGCTTCCGCATTGAGCGGAGATCTGTGCTATTCTGTCTGAGCAGGGTTTGAAACAAAGGATCAGCCACATGGCCATAAACACGTGCGAACACCTGGGGAAGCATGCCCGCGACCTTGTGAGGCTTGCTGAGGCTGTTGTTAGTGGTCTTGACTTCAGCACCATTGTGCAAACAGCTCAATCAGCATAGTGAGTGCTGCTGAAAAGGCATAGCTTGCATTCCTGCAACAATATTCATGATCATGCACCTTATGGTCTGTTCTGAACAAGAGCTGATGAGCTTGCAATTGCTATCATCATGTACATATGCATTACATGTATGCTGCGTCTATTTTACAAGGCGTCGGGTTGTGGCGAGTTAGAGTGCTGACCAACTGCAAGGGCGTATCCGGATTGTTGCACTTGTGCTCCGAAAATTTCATGCCAAAATACTTGAGGAGTCACATGGCTTCTCGATGTTGACTGTCGGGCATCTCTGCTTCTGAACCAAAATGAAATGAGACCACTAAGCAATCAAAGCTGCTCACTGGAGATGCACTGATATTATCTGTGGATGTTGTAGTCAGCTGCAGTGCTGTAGGAGAACTGTTGACTAGTTACTGAATCCACTGTTGTTGATAGTGCACTCTCAGCATGCTAGCAGACTACAAATTATGAACTGAACGGGCAAAGCCAGAGGCTTTATAGCAAAGGCTCGGTTTGTGTCCTTTTCAGGTATAAACGCGCATCACAACATGGGCACTTGTTTGGGTCTGGTAAGTCGTGGGCAGCAGCGTTCAGCTCAGACTTCTAGCATCCGGACTCAGCTAAACTCAGCACGGCACAGACAGGAGGAGGAGGAGGAGGAGGATTTTACATCTTCAGCCAACCAATTAGGTTGTACAGATGTGCCGGGGTTGTCAGTAACCTGGTCAAACACATCAGTACTAAGCGTTTATCATGTCTAAACAGTCTGAAATAAACTTGTAGACAATTATACGATCCTTCTGGGCAAAAAAGGATCGCATTGAAGAGGTTCGGGAATTGAAAAGGGTGTGATACTTGTCTCTGAGTGGCTGGAAAATTTCACTTAAAGACAATATTGATATTCATCCCCAACGCTAGATAGGGGACAATGTCGGCAAAGTCTAGATGATCTGGGAATAGGTGGTCTGTGATGTCTGCCTGTCTCAATTGGTAGTGAAAGACAGCTGAGTCTGAAACGTAGGAAATGCTTCATGCGCTTGTCAGAAACAGCTACAAGAAAATATGGGTTGGAGGTGTTGAAGGGGCAAAACCAATTATACCATGTACACAGTTTGGCATTCCTGGTGGGCGCTGTGCGTGGGTTGGATGACAGGTTGCTCCATGAAAGAGAGGCTTGATGTTCAAGTCCAGCTATGACTGTGTTGACATCTATGATAGGAATGCTTTGGACTTGAATAGGTACAGGCTTCACAGCTCAACCGTGGATTCACAATCTCGGAGCGTCAAGGCACGGGTTGGGGATTCGATGGCGAACTGTGAAACCATCAAATTTGAAACCTGCCAGCTGCAGTTGCAACTCTGCTTGACGGGAGAACGTTGAGCCCCACACTGTGGGTAAGTGCCTGAGCATGACCACACTTGCAGAGCGCTGTACGATTTGGGGCGCCTAGCTTAGTACGAAGTATCCAGAGCTAGCCTGATTCTGTGCCGCACACCTAAACAGTATGTTGATCTGCCGGTCCTGTGGTCCTGCGGACTCCGACGCCGCTGAATGACCAATATACTGCGTGCAACATGTCATTGTAGGCCACCGCTTCGCGCCCCATGACAGGCCGTAGGTCTGTTGTCCGACAGGTTTCAGCCTGTCGTGTTGCAGGATGACCTTAACAACCAGCACAGGTGCATTGTCTTTGCTGGCCCAGTTGGCGTTAGCGGATCCTTACACCGCTCTGGACAACAGCGATGCATCAGATTGCGATGACGTTCAGCGTTCGCTTGACGCAGCCGCCTCTATCAACGTTGCTACGGCAGGGGAGCCTAGGCATGTCACCGGCTCACAGAGCTCTGCTGCTACTCAGAGCCCTGTGTCCGCTCTGCAAATGTTGGAGCAGCTTACTGAAAGCCCTTCAAGCCACAGAACTAGCCAGAAGAACGGCACAGCCGTGTCTGGGTACCAGTCAGCTGCAGCTGCAGCTGCAAGAGTGGTTATTGAGCCTGCTTCAGACTGGCAGATCATTGGAGACTTCTGCAGCCGCACAGTTTCCAGGAAATGGCTGAGGCTAGTGCTGCACGGTTGGCATCAAGCCATCAAGTCCAAGATCAAGTGGCGCTGCATAGAACAGGTGTGTCCATGGTTGCAAGAGCTGCTAGCTGTAGGCATGAAGGTTGCTTGGTGTTCATTGCTGGCAGTCAACAATAGCTATCTTGCTTTGGAATTTTTATGCCATGGCAATCAGTCACCTGAATGACAAGCTGAAGATTTTGCAAACACAAGGCACACCTGTTCTTGTTGGGACTCTTTGCGTGCAGTAGTTCAGCTTGCTTGTGTATCAAAATGATGACTATGTAGTCAACTATCAAGCTGTGGGACTGGCCGTTAAAATTGCAATGCAGCTCTTGCATGACCCCCATCACACACTGTTACTTCACCGTCTTGCTGCAGGAGCTGCTGTTGAGGCAATGTAGAGCAGCTCTGCATGGTTGGCATCGCACAGCAACCTTGGAAAGCAAGCGTGCCCACATGCTGGCAGACCACATGAGAAAGGCGCATACACTGCAAACTGCAAGGTCAAGCTTTAGGGCCTGGCGCGAGGCCTCAGAGGTGGCCACCGCCCAGTCCTCCTTCATAATTCAGTCTCTACCTGCACCTGAGAGAGCTGTGCTGACTGCTGCTTTGAGAGGTTGGAAGGCCAGATGCCAACTGCGACATCGTGCCAATGCATTCAGGTGGATACAGTTTCTTCAAATGACTACTGAGTGCATAGAAGCAAATGTTCACATGAGCTGCTCTGAGTGGTGAAAAAGCCCGCCAGCCTATGTCACACCTGAAGCTTGTGAATAATCATACAAACAAAATTTGTAAATTTGTCATGTTTCAGGAAGCACAATAGGTCAATGCAGAGCCCACATCATGCCACACGCTGACTCAAGGCATCTTGTCTTTGCAGCAAGCAATGTTGTAACAGTCTGGCAGAGAACGCATGGTACAGCATATCCTGTTGTCCATAGCATGCACTATTATACGCAATGACAATCCTTTGGACAGTATTTGCAACATGAGAATTTGTTGCAGGGCTCGATGTCACATGCACAGAGCACAGCATGCTTTCCAGGCTTGGCAGCAGTGGTGTGTCTTCAAGCGCTATCAACAGGTTGCTGCTGCAGCATTGCACCGCAGCCACCTGACCCAGCATGCCCTGCACTGCTGGTATTCAGAATGGCTGCCCAGGGTCAGGAGCAAACAGCAGCTGGCCAGACAGCAAGCCTACAAGGTAAAGCAGGACGAACAACTTTGACAGCGATACATGCCAAACTGCACATGCTTGACCCTAAAGAGAACATTTGTGTCACGGCGTGACAACAAAACATAAAGGCCAAAAGTTATGATTGCCTCTGAGTGGGGGGATCAGACCTGCAGATCTGTTCTGTACAGGAACAGTTTTGATAGCAAATACTATGCTGATCACCAGATAGCGCTGCTTGTCTAGTCCAAAGCAATTTCTGTTGTACATTGCTGCTGGTCTGCTCAGAAGCTCCGCTGGCTGTTGAAAACATCTCTCTGAGTATCACAATTTGCTCTTGACTCTCCATACTGCTGTAGTACATACGCCTGGTTCAGTCACATAATCACTCACCAGAATAGTTTGGACGTACCCAGATGGCCGGCCATGCTCTTTACAGGTTGAGCTCCTGCAAGATAGGTGGGGGTTGCACATGCTCCATGCCATAGTCCCTGCTTGGCGCAGCTTGATTGCTGCACAAGCAGCTAGCAGGAGGCATTTGAGGCAGACAGTGCAGAGGGTGTACTTGCAGCGGCTGTTGCAGGCTTGGCACATGCGTGCCTCCAGGCGTGTCCAGCTGAAGAATGTTGCCTTCACCAGCTGGAAACAGGCTGTAGTTTGGCAGCAAAGGAAGCCTCTGCTGCTTTGCACAGCTTTGAGCCATTATGAGCGCAGGTATGAATGTTGTGCTGACAATCACAACCCTGCTGCTGCTGATGGCTGCACCACATGCCACACAGCTACATGTATCCATGTAAATGCTGGCAAGCTCTATGGTCGAGGCATGAGTGTTAACATCCATGATGCAGCTTTTACAATTGCAGCTTCAGGTTTTACAACCTGCTAAGCCGTGCTGAGTTCTTGAGTAGGACAGTTTTGCAACAAACGGCAGTGTGGGTTCTTTGATTGCACACATGAGGTGAGATGTGTACGCTGACTACAGGTTTCTGCACAAGGCAGTGAGGGGCTGGGTGCTTTGGTGGTACAGACAGGCCTCAGGCATGCTTATAGCTGCTCGCCACCGCCAGCTGCTGGCTGCCACTGCTGTGCACGCCCTTCAACAACACGCACAGCTGCGCAAGACCAAGTATGCCATGTGGAGAGCTGCAGCCAGGCAAAGGCTTCGCACAGTCTTCAGAGGGCTCCACAGGTCTGCGATCCTTTCATCATTCTGCACATGTGAAGCACCATATGCGCAGACAACCATCGAAGCCATTTTTCATTTGCAGAGTTGCCCAAAATCTTGGGGCAAGGCCCTGCTTTTTAAGCAATTGGCTTCAAAGCTGACTTGGTGAACATGTCATATGCTTGTTGGGTTAAGCTACCATTGCATCACATGCAACACATGGCAGGTCTGAGGCAGGAACATGGCAAGCCTGGAGCCTTTCAATACAGTGTGGTACTTCTGCAGTGATGCTGAGCACTGCAAGCTGGCAGTTCCTTGGTCAGCAAGCTGGCAACTTTTTGGTCAACAAGCTGATGCATTTGCAGCAACCTGCAGGGGCTGTGCTGTGTCCAAGCAGCAACAGTGCATGCATGAGCTGGCTGTCATGTTCCATTGGGCTAGCCTAGCCCGCACATGCCTCCGGGTGTGGCAGAAGTATGCAGAGTATTCAGCCACCAAGAAGGAGCAATGGGTAAGTCTTGCATTATCAGTCTTGTAAGAGTGCACCAGACAGGGTAAAGACTCACATGACAAATTTGGGAGAGATAGTGAGGGGATGAGTGTTGCCCAACAGCATTAGCACAGTGTCAGATGTGTGTATGCCTGCACAGCATGCAACAAGCATGAAGCAGCCATGGGCATACCTCACCTTGAACGCAAGGTCAATTGTACAGGCAAGTCAGCAAGGAGCAGCAAGGGGTGGACTCAAAAGCTGCAAATGCACCACTGCCAAGCTCCATCAGATTCTGGAATCTTTGCCATTTCTTGTGACGGCTGCTCCTTATCAGCGCAGATTCATCTCAAGTATCTGTGTCATGAGTGTGCATCTACCAAAACCTCTGATGTCTGTGTGCAGGCTGCTATTGTAGCTGCCTGCGTGCATGTTTGTGTTGGTCTTGTGCCTGACTAGCTGTGACAGTGCAAGGCATTGACATTTCTGCATTGACATTTCTGTTGATGGCTGTTGGCTGCTTTCAGGTCGCAGCTTGTGAGCATCACTGTACATGGGTAAGGGGGACAAGCCTTGTACATTGGGCCAGGTGGTCTTTGTGGCAGCAACGAAAGGCTCTCTCTCATGCATTAGGACGGCGCACTGTGCTGCAACGCTCTCTGGCACAGTGGAGGATGTCACTCATGCAGCATGACGCTGTGACGTCAACCTTTCAGGTGTGTGCCTATACGCTCTGCCCATAAGGGATCTGTGAACCAAAATAATGCCCTTGAAACGTAATGTGTGTGATGAAGCATATAGCATCCTGGAAAGTAACAGTTACAATATCCATGACAACAGCAATGCTGGTCATGTTGACAGGATTGCAAGTGTTTGTCCTCATCTATACATCCCGGCCATGAGCAGAAGCCGACGCCAAGCTCAAATTGTGTCCCTGATGCCTTTGCAGCAAAGTAGCTTGATTGCTGTTTTGCTTTTGATGCCCAATAAGCGCCTCAGACATGATCTGCAGGATGCCAGCATGATGCGCAAGATGCAGGCCATCTTACAAGGCTGGTATCAGCTGGTGCTGCACAAGCGTGAAGCTGATGCAGTACTGCTAAAACATTGCCTGGAGGCTTGGGCTGCTATGGCTAGGAAAGCAGGCCTGCTGAAGTTCTTGCTGATAGAGCATGCTGCTATAAGACAGGTGAGATTGGCGACAGTTACTGCTCAATGCGTCGGATTCTCTGTGGTCTCACAGACCTGCAAAGTATGCTGATTAGTATCACCTTTTGCCCTTCAGGATCAACAGAAAGGAGCTGTCCTTGATGCCTGGCGTCAGCTGTTGCTCAGCAGCAGGGCAGCAGTGGCTTTTCATGCGACTCAGGGCAACCATGCAGAAGCTTTGAGGAGGTGCAGTCTGGCCACAGTTCATCATCTGGATGGTACTCTCGTGCAGAAGGCGGTGCAGGGCTGGCATGCTGTCGTCATACATATGGCACGCCGCAGAGCGCATTTGCAGCAGGCTGCATTGGCGTCTGCTGAAAGAGCCATCAGAAAGGGCTGTCAAGCCGCCGCTGGCAACCTTTGTTGCGGGAAACCTTCTGACCAAGTTAGCAATGGTCAGCCTGTCGCCAAATTGCTTTGGCAAACCGATGCTGCCTACCAGCAAAGGCTTGAGAGCTGTGTACAGGACCTTGATGTGAGGTTGCTCACCCTCACTTCACACCAGCAGATACTCAGCCACAAACAGGCTGACCCTGTTGGCAGAGATGATCAGCAGACACCTCTTGAAAACAACGGCAGCTGCAGCTTGCCAAGGGATTGCGGCAAGGCACAGAAGATTGCTCAAGCTGCTACACAGTATGCTGCCAGCCTGCTGGCGAGGGCTGTGAAAGCCTGGCAGATGATGACCAGTCAAGCTGTGGCGCTGCTGTTTCAGCAGCATGAGCTCAAGGCTGCGGCCAATCAGCAGATCCTGCAGGTACGAGGCACATGTTGAGTTGCCGTCTTCGAGGGGCATTTTAAGCGCTCACATGCTTGCAATCTAAGACATGTTGCAAGCTATGCTTGTGATCAGACAACAGCTGCATTGTTGTCAGCCCATCACACAGCAGTCATAGTATTGGGCACTTGTTTTTTGGGAATGATCCCTTGGTTCTTGCTTGCTACTCAAGCATGACCTCATCTCTCAGCTTTGCTGCATCTTCTGAGCACGTTACAGGTCCTGATTGCTGATCTGCTTGGGTCACCTTGCACATGAAAGCTTGAGACAGACACACACAACCAGATCAGCAGCCCTATCAGACGATTTTCAATTGTGGACATGTTTGCAGGTCATTTTTGTTGCACAGCTTCTTGGATAGCTCCATACCTGACCTGGCAGCGGCTGCTGGTCCTTGTGAGTTGGCTCAGCACTTCCCCTTGACAAGAGCGGAGAATGTTGCAGTCCACCTTTCAGGCTCCAGGGCTGAGGGCTTGCAAGACCAAGAAAGCCCTGCAGCCTCCGCTACAGAGTGCTCAGAGAATGGCAACCCACTGGGCCGGATGCAAGCAAGGGCTGCTGACAGTGGCTGCTCCAGAAATGGCATCACAGGGCAGATGTGCCAAAACAGCTCTAACGGCTTCACTTCTGGTGAAGGCATTGGGCATCGGGTGGCCATGGGAAGCATGTCAGACAGGCAGTTCAGTATCAGAAGCAACAGCAGGTCTGCAGTGAAGAGAAGCAGCAGCCCAGCATGCTGCAGTGACACAGGCCAAAACCAGCTACAAGCAACCACAGCTGCAGACACACAGTCTGACAGACGCAACAGATGTAGCAAGAGCCAGCCTGCCTTCAGAGGTGCTGTGAGTGGTGCCTCGCTACCTGATGTTGGCGCCGCTGCTGTCCAACAAAACAATGCTGCTGCTGTTAGCACCAACATTGCAAGGGCTAGTCTAGCAGCCAGAGAAGGACAGAAGGCTGCCGGTCAGAAACAGCTGGCTGATGCAAGGCAGACTGCAGGGAGTGTGCAGGCCACTACCAACAGGCAGCTCGCCAATGAAGGGCAGGCTGGGAAGGGGTCGAAAGGCAGCAGTGACAGGCGCAAGTCTCTTATGAAGGCACTTGCTCGGACCACTCCTACAAGAGCGCCTATCATCCACACAAACCTGGCCCACTCTGAGCCCTGTGGGGTGACGACGCTTCTGCCTGGCTCAGTCCAGCTACCAAGCACTGGCATCACGTACCCTGTGCTGCCTACAACATCACCAAGAGCAGCAGCAACAGTGGCAATGGAGCCAGCACAAGCTGTTCGGGTGCTTCAGCCGCTGCCAGGTTGCACCAATCAGCCAGCCAGGTGCGACTCAGTGCCTGAGCTGTTCAGTCAGAACGCTTGGCCACAGCATGTTGTAGGCAGCAAGATGGTTGTGGCACAAGCTCAGCCAGCAGAGCAGGTGCTCTTTGGACCAGCATCTGTAGACCCTGTGCCTGCAGTTAGGATCAAGGCAGTGAAGAGATCCTTGTTGGTCCACCCAGAGTTCTGCTGAGCTTGGCAGCCAGAGAAGGCTGGCTGCAGCATCTGTACATGCTCCAGACTCAAACTGCTTTGCACAAAACAGGGCATTAAGGCTTGCACAGAAAGACATATGTCGACTGGCATGTTGGTACAACTGGCTGTGCACTGCTGTGGACACCACTGAGTTCTACCTAGAAGGCTGTCAGGTAAGGTCATGATCTCCATGTCCTGCACAGTGTTTGACTGCTGCTGCAGAGAATGAAATGACAGATGTTTATAGTGACTGTACCAGCTAGCTTGCCTGATGCATCATCCACAAGAGACACCAGATGTGCACACTGAGCTGCACCATGCAGTCATGGACTCCTTTTGGACTGAAGGACTCTGACTGGATGCTCTGTAGCTGTGCCCATTTAGTGTTACGGCGTATAGCTATTAGTGCAAACTGTTGGAGATTTGCGTTGGGAATTTGCATGCAGGTGCTCAAAGCTCACATGTGGATGCTGCATGTCAAATCACAAGTCCGACTGGACAGACGAAGGTGCAAATGGAGACATGAAAGTCTGATTCTGGGCATAAGCAGCTGTATGCTGGCCTGCTCTCATGGGCATGAAGGGTTCTGTGCATTGCTGGTGGTTGGAAGGGCAGTGCGCTGTATCTACCGGCTGGCAAGTCTGCTACAGCCCATCAATAAAGTCCAAGTAACGTCAACCGGTACGACAATGCTTATTTGAGTGTTATGCTGCAGCCATTGGCGTATTCGCATTCTTGTAGGCTCGGAGACATTGCAGGGGTTGTAGTCAATAGCAGGATGGATGATGCCAGTACATTTGCTGCAAAAGCAACTTGGCCTCGACTCTTTGATTGCTTGGATGATGCTTCATTATTGTCTCTAACTGCTTGTTACCCTTGCGTATTACTTATTACTGCACAGGTGATGAACAGAATGATGACAGACAGTCACTGCTTGTCATGTGCTCTATTGCACGCAATGTCATGCCAAGCAGCCTCATAGCTATTTGACATTCTACAAAGTGAAACATGTTTCATGTGCAGATAGCCTACATATGACATGCATGTTGCCACCGTGACATGTGCGCAATGACAGCTGTTGGCGCAAGCCTTCGCATCATGGCATGATGCACTTACACCTTGTATCTGCTGTTGTTATTTAACACGTGATGCACCTGAAATGAAATGTTGCTGCTCGAAAGTCTGGTAAAAGGGGTGCATTCCTGGCAACATTGTCAGCCTACAGTATCATGCAAAATGTCATGTCATTGACTGGTCAGGTGAATGGGCTGGATAGCTGCTCAAGTAAGGTACGAAGCTTGACTGTCCAGGCATTGCAACGCTCTGTGCGTACGTGTTGGCTGCTTCCGGGATGTCACGAAGGCTCAGAGCAGACTTGCCCGCTCAAGGCACCCCGGACTTATGATCAAGCCATTCTTGCGAGCCTGCGCAGTTGCTGCCACACAACAGTGTGCGACGTAGCATTGACCAAACCTGCGGCTTCTAGTTGCTGTCTCCTATGCAAAGAGACAGCACATCATCTGACTGCACGTAAAATCCCGCAGTTATGGCGCTGCGCAAGATGGTTCAATCCTTCGTGACGCTTCATATTCAGTTTTGCTCGGAACGCTGGCGGAGGTAGGTCAGGCAAGTACCCGGCGGAACAGTTATGTTGTCACAAAGTGACCACGTGGAGTATAGTCACAGACGTTGCGCGACACCTCCTGCACCGCGCCCGCGTCGTCAACCACAAGTGTGATCTGCGAAGAGATCTGACATGCCGATACTTGACAAAAAAGCATTAGACCACCTTGTTGTGGTGACTAGTAATGGCAACTGAGTCACAAGCACAAGCAAGATGGCTCTGGGGGTTCTTGGAAAAAAGGGGCTCACGGCCCACTACTTCTTCTGTTTCAGGTCAGCTTGCATGTTGTACACAAACAACAGTCAGGCTCACATCGGCTCACTAGCACTCTTCATGCCTCAACGTCGCTTGCCCTGTCGGAAAAGCATCAGCGCCTACCACCAACAGAGTGTCACAGCTAGCCTATGCAGTACATGGCGACTGTTGTCTGCAGTGTCAGTGAAGGAGTGACAGTAGGCTCAGCCTTGTCGCCATCAATGTCATCAAGCTTCACTAAAGCGCTAGGCTTGGGAAGGACAGCCTCTGAGTCTTCCAGTCCCAGAAGCTCAGATGCCAGCATGACCAGGAAGAACAAACTCTGGCCGTTTTCCAAGGTAAGACAGAGCCCTTTCTGTGGCAAATGCAGCCATTGCCAAGCCGCTTGCGGCAAACTGGCAGCAGTGAGCGTGCTAACTTGGGTGATGCTGCTGTAGAAAGTGCTGGAGGGGGACCCTGCAATGATACTGATCCAGTTGGATGTGAAGCGCGGTAATGTGAACGACATCGTCAATGACAGCATCAGATCATCATACCAGGTTAGACAGGCCAATGTACATGTCGGTGGACGCACTCTGCTGCTCAATGTCAGTGTTGCTGCCTGCAATATGCGCCGCACCAGCGACCGCCTGCTGAGGCAAATGTACAGATGCACCAGCTTGATGTTGGCATTTCCAGGAGTGATGATGTGTGCGCATCCTGTAGGTTTCTGATGTGATTGACATGAAGGAGGATGAGATGAATCCAAGCATCCTCACAGTGGTGCTGTCAGAAGAGAGAGGTCATGTCTACCATTTCCAGACCGCCCATGACTTGGCAGTCTTCAGGTCAGCCTCGTATTTTGCATGCCAGATGAACAGCATTGAGATGTTGTCTGTATGCACATGGCAGTATTGCCGGTGCCTGTGTCTGGCATATGATGTACAGTGCTTGACATCAAGGGCATACACAGCTGTGGTCAGCATTATTGATACCAGATAGAGTCCTTTCTATTTGTGAGATATTGCTAGGAGGTGCCATGCCGTATGCATTCAAGTGTGCTACACAAGTGTGCAATGACTGTACATCTCTTTTGTCTAGACGTCATTGGATTTGCATATCATGCTGATCATGGTGCAAGGCCACTTGGCTTGTGGTATCTGTAGGTTAACGCTGTTGGCAGTATCAGCAGGGACTTGGACAATGATCAGGTCAGCCCCAAATTCCTGTGCTCCTGTCAATCTGCCTTCTGGTGCTGCATTTTCTCTGTAAACCTGTATTCTGCTGCCCCTTGTCCAGACACCTTTGCCTATAGAGCACCTGCCATCAATTCCATTCTCCAAAATGATCACTTAATCTTTGCGGCAGGTTTCCAAGGACTGTGTTGAGAAAAGGCAACATCAAGAAGCAAGGCAAGACTGGGATGTACTTTGAGCGCTTTGCAGTAAGCACCAGCTCCATACATTGCAGTGCATTGACTAAAACCAGGGCTAGGTGCTGAGATGCGGCTGCTCACAGCAGCATTCCAGATAACACACACACTGCCTACTGTCCACATCCAGACCTTTATTTTGACCTGCTCCACAAGTCAGCTGCTTCCCTGCATCTCTTGCGCACCTTTGGCTTTGCACATGACAAGGCAGGCTCAAGTGCCCAACAAGGAAGCATCTGTTAGCAGTTGCCAGACGTTGTATATGGGCGGGCTGTTGATCATAGCTTTGTGTCCATACAGGTGATCGTGCCCCAGAAGCTTTTCATCATGAAGACCAGAAACTCCTTCTTCCCAGCTAACACAGTCTGCCTGACAGATGCTGTTTCAGACTATGACGACATACAGCATACCGTTCATTTGCAGGTAGGGCTGCACGTCAGCCTGTCTTGTTCTCATCATGTACACTGCACAGGCAGAATGCATTGCACGATTGATGATCTGATTTGGCACCTGCAGTGCCTGTGCAACAGGTCATCAGAACAACACCTCTGAGTATGCTACTTGCTGCATGCTTGTACCAGCCCAGTGCTGAGGTCTTGTTTCTTCAGCTTGCCGTGCAATGCACAATGCCCAGACACAAAGGGCAAGCAAGGTTGTCAGCTTACATGGAGACAGACTTAGCTGCCATGATGCATAGTGAGGGACAGATGGATTCCCCTGAAGCTGTGATCATGTAATGATCACACAGCATAACTCAAGCCCGTCAGGAAGGAGGCTTTGGCAGCAATGATGATGGAATATATGTGAATGGTCATGTTGCCTGTGCCTGGGTGCAGGCAGGTGGACGAGAGTTCCACTTCAAGGGAATGAGTCAGCAGGATGCGCAAGGCTGGTCCCAAGCCCTGGCAACTGCCTGCGTGCTCAAGTATCTTACTGCTTCAGTTCAGGCCATGATCAGCATTCGTAGCTGCACGGTCTTGGTTTGACGCCATAGCAGTACTTTAGGCACTGCTCACGCAAGTTATGGCTGCTGTGCGGTGCTGTCTAGTTGCTTTGACCTTCTGACTCTGCAAGATTGCAGGCTGCATTTGCAGCGCCATATCATCAGCACTGCTGACAACAGGCACATGCACAAGACTACCAAGAACCTAAATGGGATCCACCATTGTACTGTACTTGCGTTTTAGGTATCAGGCTCAGCTTTTGACGGAGGAGAATGTCATACAAGAGCAGCAGAGGGCTGAAGACATGCTGCAGGCTGCCAGTGCAGGCATTGCACCTACTGCAACACAGTCTGCCTCCGACACCAAGGACACAGCCGCTGCTGCCACAAGTAGGCACCACTGTTCATTTATTTCATCACACTTCGCTGCACTGCAGAGCCTGTAGCTGTTCAATAGTGGCAAGCCTCAAGCAGCACTGTTCTTCTGCCTTATGGTGCATCACACACTGAAAGAGGCATGAACAGATGTGAAGGAATGGAAAGACATTCATCCTGACACCCAGCAATGCTTGCTGCAAGGGGTGCAGTCTTCAAGCCACAGTTCAACTCACCAGGGTTGACATCAATTCTGCACACAGCCTTGTGTTCTTATTACAGCGCAGCTTGCCCCTCAAGTGAATGACAAGTCAGCAGGTAGCGAAAGCCGGAGGCCTGATCATGATGACGCTCTGCCCAAGCCAATGGTGCAAACCATGCAGGTGTCGCTGAGGACAGCATCACCACAAATGCAGCTTACCTGTCCAAGATGCAGATGTTGCGCGAGCTAGGGTTCCTGCCTGACACCTCAGCAGAAGCAGAAGCCCTAGGTCGGTCGCAAGAGCCAGTTTCTTCTTCTCAGCAAGCCGCAGACTTGACAGCAGGTATGGGTCAGGGTCAGAACATCTGCGATAACAGTGTTGTATTGCTGGGAACAGTCACAGGGTTGAGCAAAGGCTAGCACTAGAGGAGGCAGACACACCAGCACAGGATGCTGTCGTTTCAAGCAACCTTTTATGTGACGTGTTTGCAATCTGCTGTCTACAAGGGAAGCTGCATGCAGACTACACTACAAGCATACAGCGACTGCTCACCATGCGCCAAACAGAATCAGCAAGCGTCTGCATGATGAGTCCTGTTTGTCTGACATTAGCCAAAGGTGCATGAGCCCAAGCGCAGCTTCAATGACACAGACAGTGTAACACCTCTGAGTTGGCATACTGACTCGCATGCCTCTGCTCTTGGTAGTACGTGTCGCTGATGAGTTTGATTGCATCAGAATGAGGTAATCAGCTATTTCAGAGATTGAGCAGCTTGATTGTTTGTCCTTTGAATTGTGAACAGGACTCGCAGCCCTGCCAAGCTCTGTTGACCAGCAAGCAGATGAGGCAGACCAGCCAGCAGCAGGGCCAGTGCCCAAGGCAAAAGCTGCCCACAAAAGTCCAGAGGAAAGGTATTTGCCTGTGCCCATAACACTCACTGGTGCCCATACACCATCTTGTTTGTGAGCTACCAAAACATGCAAGTAACAAGACAAGCACTTGCTGACTCAGGTTTGTCATCCTGAGCAAACTTGGGGCACTGCCAGCTCTCATGTGATTGATTGCCGTGTTGAATAAGAGCATGCCTGCATTGACCAAGAGCTGTTCTGCCAAGCTTCATGCAGCAGTTTGGTCCTGCCATATGTCATCGCAAAGTTTACATGGACGACTCAATCATGCACACTTGCTCAATCATTGTCACGGATCCATGCAGGGCTGCGCTTGCTCGCTCCAAGGGCTGGGCCCCACGGCCCCTGCCACAGCCCAAGCTGCAGTCCACAGCTGACAACACAGCAGCTGACAATGCTGCCACCCCTGTTTCTGCCAACGCTGGCAGTGGCACTGGTGGTGCAGCTGTGCTGCCACTGCCTTGGCGCAATCCTGGCCTGCGTTTCACCTCTGCACCCATCGTCGACGATGATGATGGGGTAACAAACACCAGGCAGGCTGAGAATCCAGAAGAAGAGCAGAAGGGCATGGTTACGGAAAAAGATCAGGTGAGACATGACTCAGCTGTCGATCACACGTAGCAGATGTGAATGAGCACAGAGCCGCCTCTGGTCTTGCTCGCATGGGCATGCCACGGCTGATCATGCAAATGATATGTCGGCAAGTCTTGGGTAAGGTTTGATGCCCTCAAAGGCGAGGACAACAGCCAATCAGCAGGCAAGTGTGACCAGCTGACATTGCTGTCAAGTTATAGGGATTGAATCCAGTATCCCCAGTGTCAGCCCCTTGCTGATGCCCTCCTGAGGGGCTCCTGACCCTGTCAGGCAGCTACTCTCCTTGTGTTTCTACGGTGACCAGAAGACAGCAGTAAACCGTACAGCCCAACACATCTGTTGACCACCCTTCTTGTCTGATGAACGTGTCATGGCGTGGGCTAAGAAACATCAATCGACGAGCCCATCCAGTTTGGCACTGACAGTGAATGTCATCATATGCTGCTATCCTTTTCTGTCACATGTCACCACTGCATGTGTAAGTGCAGGAGGAAGAGGCGTCGCTGCAGCAAGCCACAGCTGACATTCCAAGTATGGAAGGCCACAACACAGCCACTACAACTGCACAGTCAACAGGGCAGACTGCCAGTGAAGATGATCTGGCAGATACATTACCAGATGATGGTAATCAAGCTGAATGGGAGGCACGAGCGGATTTCACCAGAAGGCTGAGCATGCTTCCCAGAGACTCCTTTCTGGAGCTGGGGATGGGGAACGGTGCCCAGGCAGAGTGGGAGGCACGAGCACTCTGGAGCGTAAATTCCAGCAGGGCTATTCAGAAACAGCCCCTGCACACTTCTTCTTCAGGGCTGCTTGCAGCTGGGCCCTTAGATCCTTTCACAGCTTCTTCAAACCAGCTTGGTCTTGACTGCAGTCCCGCTTCCAGTCAGGATGACAAAGATGTGCAATCAGGGCCTGATTCAGAGTGGGCTGACAGTCCAGATGCATTAGACGAAGCTAGTGCAGCAGTGCAGCAGCCATTAAATGCAAAGGCAGCAGCAGCAGCAGCTTTGCAGAGAGCTCTGTCCAACATCCAATTCATTGCAACGGGCTCCCAAAAGGCCAGAGCAGCTGCAGCAGCAGCAGGTGCAGCTGCTGCAGCAGCTTCTCCGGCAGGCGTGTCTGACAATGCAGCTCTGCTGCAGCCTGGCTCTGCCAGTCTGTCAAACCCACACACAGCTGACATGAGTCTGTCTGAAGCTGCTACCAGTGATAGTAGCAATGTGCTGACTGCCATAAGCACTGGCCTGGACGTCAAGGCAGGCAGAAGTCTTGACAGCAGTTCAGTTAGAACAGCCTTACACAGCAGCAGCTTAGCAGATAACGCCAGTGTACCATGGTTTGTATCAGCACTGCATGATGCTGAGACTCCACTATCTGTCAACAATGGGACATGCCAAGATGTTGGTGGTGTTGCAGCAGCACTGAGTGGGTCAATGGTTGAGAGCATGCATCATGAGCTCGACAGTCTAAGTCGGAAGCCCGAGGTAAACTTGTTGACGGACACTGAGCAGCCTCAGCTAGGCATGGAAGAAGTGAGCTCAAGTGCTGGTCAGGCAGCCAATGAGCAGAAGGCAGACAGTGGGCAGCAGGCAGATGATGGGCAGCATGCTGTCAATCAGCAGCAGGCAGCCAATGGGCAGCAGGCAGCCTATGGGCAGCAGGCAGTCTATGATATGCAGCCTAACGATGGACTACAGACAGATCAAGATCAGCATCTTCAGTCCCTGTTTGTACCTTCTCAGCTGCATATGCTGGGTCAGAGCTCATTCCTGCCTGATCAGGCAGCCAGTGAACAGCCGGCAGATCATAGCCTGCAGCTGCAGACCAGGGCTGTGTCCCAGCTTGGTATGCTGAGTGAGAACACAGCCAACTATCAGGGATCCAGAGTGCAGTCAGCAGCTAGTGATGTACAAAACGTGCTTGACTTTCAGCCTCTGTCATTGCAGCACCTGCTTGGACCGTCTCTGCTAGTGCAGCAGCCACAGCCTGAGCCTCAAGCTGCACTCTCTATGGCTCAGCAACCGGCCAGTGAAGGAAAGCAAGTCCAGGGTGCAAGCGTGCAGTCTCAGTTCCATCCCCGTGACAGCACCACTGGCCAGCAAGGCGCTGTAGCCAAACAAACAATGGCTGGACTGTCTTGTGCTGGGTCTGTGCATTCTGATGGGCATGCTGACAGGCTTCACCCAGCATGTGTCAGCCCTGCTGCCACCAGTTGCGGCAATGGTGGTGATGATCTGCTAATAAGTCAAGGTTTTGCTGTCCCCAGCTGGCAAGGATTGCCTTCGTTTGAGCCAACCAGCAGCGTGCTAAATAGCATGTCCATCAAGCAGGTAAATCACTTTGCTCTCCAACAATGATAATAACAATTACGCTTTCCAGCTGATGACGAGCTAGGTACATGCAGGGCAAGTCTGGTCGCTCCAGAGCAGATCAATCACTTTGCTCGCTGCTCTGATAATGCATTACTTTAGGCACCTAGCTTTGTGTATGTTGAGCGTGTTGCCTATGCAGGGTGGTGACAGGGCTTTCAATGGCTGGTCAGGATCTGCATCCACTCAGCTGGACACTGCTCACAAGGACATGCTAACAGCAGTGGGTGCACAGCAGTCCTGGCATCCAGGAGGCCACAGCGTCTCAAGACTGCTTGGCAGATCCACATTCCAGGCGTCCTCCAGCAGCGATGCATCAGGCTTACTGCCTCCTGCTGCAAGTGCAAGACGCTTCACTGAACAGCCAGGTCATGCTTGGGATGCGGCAAGAGGGTCAGATGCTGCCCATAGTCTTGGCATGCCCCAGGGTAGTTTGCAACGGCCTCAGAGGGCTTTAAGGCAGGCAAATGACCACTTGCAATGGCCCCAGGGCATCCTGGAGCAGCCCCTTGCAACCTGGCAATGCCCTTCTCAGGGCAGTGTCAGGCACGCCAGGTGGCGTGATTCTGAAGCGTCACAGCAGCATCCGAGCAAGCAGCAGGCCTTGGCCTCAGACAGTAGCAAAACCCACACCAGGCTGACAGACTCCTGGACAGACTCTGGCTTGTATACTCAAGCAGGCATGCACTCATTGCATGGGCTCAAATCTAGCAGCTTCATCTCTGGTGCAGAGTCAGCAAGCCCAAGCTTGCAGGTGTACAGCTTTCTGCCCGGTTCATCTGACTCTGCCTTGCTCAACGGCAAGCCAGGCAATGGCTCCCATGCTGATGCCTCGCCTGCTAAAAGGCACCAGCAGGACCAGCCATCATCCCTGATCAGCACTCAGTACAGTAAGCAGCCCAGTGCCGACTGCGGCAGTAGACAGGCCATGACAGGCCTGGGCTTGGGCCGGTCCAGCTTGCAGATGGGCTACAGCACACAGCAGAGCATTAGTCAGCAGCAGCAGCACCTCCAGCAATCCCATGTGAGTGGCTTCCCTGATGACGGGCTGTACTCTGCTGTGTCTGTCCAGCCACGCGGGCTGAGGCCGTCCTTGCTAGCTGCAGAATCTGCAGGAACTAACCTGCTGATGTATGATGAGGCTGGCATGCCTGGTGATGGCCACCCGGGGGTCAAACTTGCTGAAAGGCAAAGCCACATTAGGCAGTCCCCAGTCGCTGCAGCCCTGTCAGACTCACCTTGGGATGATCAGCCAGGCCCACTCAGGCATCAAGCCACCTGGCATCTGCCCAAACCTTCACACTTGCACAGTCAACAACAGCAGCAGCAGCAGCAGCAGCAGCATGTGGGTCAAAGTCTGAGTGAAACGAGTGTACTGCCAGCGCAGCAGCGTGACTCATGGGGCTTGCAGGCGCTGTCAGGAGACTCTGTGTCTGATCTCTCACTGTCTGATGTGGGTCTGCTGCTAGACTCAAGGGATGGTGGCCAGCATGGTTCAGATGCTGTTGCAGGAAGCCTTTCTGAAGCCATGAAAGGTGATGCAGCTTTAGCTTGGCTGCATCGTTGCAGCTTTGCTCCTCATTGAAAGACTCAGCACAGCCTGGCTGACCATTGCATGACTTGGCATGTTGTCAGTTTCACTGCGTGGACAGCAAATGAAAAGTAAGATACAAAAAAAGATAATAAATCAAACTCCAGCAGGATAGCTCAGAACCAAACTTCATTTGCTTTGTTTACTCAATGCATTTGCTGGGAAGATCAGGCCAATATTCATGCTTGTTTGGAATGCAGAGCACAATGACAGGGCAGGAGCTTATGACATTTCCAGTGCATCAGTTGAATGCTTGGAGATGGGAGGCTCAGGCGTCGTTCCCACAGTGCGGGCTGTATTTCATCAGGTAAAGTCAGCAGCAGTAGCATCAGACCTCACTTCAGCTTGAATGCAAAGTGACGCTCTGTCAAACAAGCTAATATCATTGCTGTGGACACAGACTGTTTGTAGACCAAGCGTCAGCTAATTGATGTGCAGCAAACATAACAATGTGCAGGAGCAGTCTGGTGGGCCACAATATGTTAAAGCTAAACTGACATACTGTCATGAACTGTTTGTAATGACAGTATGTCAGTTCACGAGGTACGCACATGCTGCTGGACTCTCCTGAATGCTAGCAAGAGCCATTTGACATTGCATGTGCAGGTGGCTGCAACATTGCAACAGCAGATGCAAGCAGACTTGCCCCTGGAATATCAAGATGCAGGCCCAACAGGCGCTGCAGAGCAGCAAGCTAGTGTTGTGCCAGGCTCTGCCAGCAACTTACACCATGTGCTTGAGGAGCAGGAAGCATCAGCAGAGCCAGCTTTCTTACAACTTGGGCAAGAAACATCGTCAGAACAGGGCGTGTCAGCAGGCACACAGAGAGCCTCAACAGAGCAGGATGCGCCAGTGGGGCAAAGTACACACACTATTGGAAAGGCGAGCCACCAGGACTCGGCGCCTGCAGCTGGGCAGCAGGAGCATGGTACAGAGGTTGCCAGCGGGCAAAGCAGCTGGCAGGGGCTGCATGGGCAACGGAGGAGTCACAGCTGCCTTGTGAACCGTGCCAATCCTGAACAGGTAAGATAGTCATATCAAGAGTGACAGACAGCCTGTCGTATTGTCTGCTGTGTGAGCGTTTTGAGACAATTCCACATTGACACGATGCAATAAACACAGATCATGATGTGACTGGGTGTTCCATGCTGCTTAGAGATGTGTGATCACTGGCGTACTGAAGGCCAAAACCTGCCATGAAGATGGTTATCATGTGCAGGCTGACTCAGCATGGCCAGGAAAGGAAGTGTCGTCAATGCCCGCAGCAGGCTTGGATAGCTGCCAGTCAACCTCTTCTCCTTCTTGCCATATGCTAGATAGCCCCCAAGCCCAGACTGCTGCCCTCTGGCTGCTGCAAGTGGGGCTGCAAATGTATCAGAGTTGTGTGATTTAGCACCACAGCTAGTGCAGACACAGGCTCAGCCACAGCCTGTATTCACAGGGCCACCGAAAGCAGCAATACTGCCGCCACCGCCGCCCCCACTTCAATCACGGCTTCACTTTCATCTGCAAGCGCCAATATCCGGTCCGCCACCACCTCCCCGAACATGCCTGCCAGCAGCAGGCCCAGCACTGCCGCCAGCGTTCATGGAAGCACAGGCAACACCAGCGATGTCAGCACAGGCAGTGTCAGTGATGTCACCTGTTGCTGCTTTGCCTTTGCTGCAAGATAGCTCAGCACAGACTCCACTGTCAGGAAGCGTCGCAACTATGGCGGTGGCCACAGCTGGGCTTTATGCTGTTGGTCATGGGGTGCCAGCAACTCAAGCTATGGAGGATATTCCCGCAGCTGAAAGCACCTTGTCAGCTGCAACAGCCCTGGCTGGTTTGGACCAAACAGTCTTATGTGCCGCCACAGCTGCCTTGGCAGCAGACTCTCCGTCACTGTCAGCATTTCAACCTGGGCTGCCTCTCACAGGCAACAGCATGTCAGCAACATGCGGTTTGTCAATCCTGCCATTGACTGCAGACCCAGTTGCTACCGCATTGCCACTCAGGGCCACGCCAGCAGTACTGGCACTGGCAGACCCATCTCTCCTGTGTAGTCAGCCTGTGTCACCAGTAGACGTGGCATTGGTGGATCCTATACTCACAGCTACAGCAACCACAGCAGCCTTGTCGGCTTCAGCAGGACAGTCATCAGCAGCCACAGCTGTGCTACCGGAGGCCTTAGTCAGTAAGATGCCAAATGCCATAGCTAGCATCCAGGCAGCCACAGCTGCATTGTCAGCGGCTGCACCTGTGCACAAGGGCCAGGTCACAGGGGGAGATCTGCTGTATGACCACTTGGCTTCTGTTTTGGCAACTGCACCTGCTGCACGTGACAGGGCTCTGACCTTCTCGCCTCCGTGCCACTCATGCGCTACTCTTGAGTCAGAGCACCCAGGTGTGCTCAAACCTCACTGGACATGCATTCCTGGCAAGCGCTGAGCACAAAACAACTACTGCTGCAAGGCATGCACATGAAGAGCGGTCACAGCAGATCCATCACATTCTGTCAGGATAGGCCTCATCTGCAGGGGGTCAGGAACTGTCATGTACCTGTTTTTCTGCAAACCACTGTGCAGTCACCTTGATAGCCAAGCATATGATATGACACCAGAAACAACATGCTTGCATATTTCATTTCCAACTGACTTTGTACTGTTGTTGCAGACTCAAATGGTCATCAGCAGCTGCCAAATGTCCATCAGCCTGTCAGTAGCTTGCCAAGCAGATCATTGGCAGCACATGATGATGCTGGGGAACTGTTGCTGCAGCATCTGAGAGCAATTGGCAGAAGCAACATAGATTGGCAGCCAAATGCACTGTACACATCACATAGTCAGACAGACCTGCTTGTGCCAAAGCAGAAGGCTATGCAAGCAGAGGATACTGGTGTGAGTGCACATGGTGTGGCACCTCATAGGGAAGTCATCAGTCAAGATGATGACACCATTGGCAGTGAGCATGCACCCACAGCAGAACCTGCAGGGGCAGCTGCAGCTGCTCAAAACATCGGCGGCAGCTCTGACAGAGCCAAAGGCATTGGCGACCTACCTAATGCTGGTGATACGCATGCAGCTAGCTTTCAAGCTGCTGCAGCTGTTGCTTCCTCTAGATGTGAAACAGCAGCAGCCATTGTCGATACCTCTGACTCTATCCTAGCTGATCTGCATGCTCCAAATCCGCCTGTGACAATGTCCATGCCAGAGCATCGTAGACAGCCATGGCATGATGCAGCCCAGCAGCGGGGTGCAGAGGATACTGAAACACCAGCTGCGGCTCAGAGAACTGGGACTAGACAGCAGCAGAGCGCAGATACAGCGGCTAACGTTGCTGCCCCACCTTTCTTTGCAAGCTCAGACACTACACGTACATCCACTCGAGCACAGGCTGTCCCAGCTCTGCTGAAGCTGTCTCCACAGGGCTCACCAGTTGCCAGACAGCATCAAGATGCAACAGTGGGCGCAGATGCCACAACAGAGTCTGCAGCAGAGCTTGGCCAGTGTACCCCAGGTGTGCCAGGCCTGTCAGCAGCAGATGTGAGGCAGCTGATGAGGCTGATGCAGAGCATGCAGGCTGCTGGCACCTGGCCAAAGGGTGCACCTGCTGAGCAGATGACTACTGAGCAACGGCTCCCAGCAGTAGTGGCAGCACCTGCTGAAGCTTCAGAGGTGACAGCTGTGGCATATCAGATGCAGGCCTATGCAGACAGCAGGCAGCTGCAGGTGGGTTGAGATCGCTTGAAGCAAAATTGCATACCTTTTGTCACCAGTTGGACTGCATGTCCACTTTGCCTGTTGTGTGCGCGCTCTTGGTAGCATCACTGTGCTGTCGAACAGTCTCGTGCCTAGTTACCAATCGTTGAAAATCAACAGCAGCCTCTCCAACTTCATCTCATCATGATTGTGCACGGCACTCAAGCACTGACAGGCTTCTGATTTGAATGAGCCTGTGCAGAAGGCTCGTGAGAAATCCTAAAACCATTATCTAGTGCTATCATGTCTACTGCGTCAATTTGCTACCGGCTATCTATGAGATAAATTGCAGCTGATACGTGTCATCTGCTATCTGTCACCACTGCTATCTGTCACCACTGCTATCTGTCACCACTGCTATCTGTCACCACTGCTATCCTGTCAAAAGAGCCTGCCCTTGCAGGGGCACCAGCTGAGGGAGCCCTCCTGGTGCAGCAGTGCCAACCAGTCTGGTCCCCAACAGCTTCCTACAGCTGCACCACCAACTCCTAGTATGACTAAGCAATTGCCTGAGGGCACTCACGGAAGACAGACACACGCACAGCTGGATGTGGAAACCCTTACAGATGCTCCTGCTGTTGGGAAATCCACAGAGGGTGCACAATCCAGGCGCAGCACAGCAGCTGCTCTGCATGCTGGGCCTGCTGGGCTGCTGCGTTTGAAAAGGCAGTGGCGGCCAATCAGCCGGCAGCTGCGGCTGTCTGACTCTGATGACTCAGACAGCCTGAGTGACTTCCACAGCATAGACGACTTCCACACAGAGAGGGGACAAGCCCTTCAGACCGAGCAGCAAGCAGCAGCCTGTAGCTTAGACCCTGTGGTGTGCAGTAGCAGTGGTGGTGGCGGCCTTGCTGTTGGGCCAGCATTCAGCGCTGAGGCCCTGCAGCCTGCTGTACGCATTCAGCCCAGTGAGAGTGGCAGCAGAGCTGGCACATCCCTGCACATGGGCAGACTTGCACCAGGTTTGATACCCAACTTACTCTGTACTGGCAGCGTTTGACACAACGCCACTGTTTACAACATCAGTGCAGATCACAATGCACAAGTACAGCTCAGTTGCCCAATGCAACAATGAGAGACATGGCACAGCCTGATATGCAGCATGACTTGGCATGGCGCATGAAAGCACAGCATGGTACAGCGTGTCCTGTGCTTGCCTAGCCAACATGCCCTCAACTTGGGCCCCAATGCCAGCAAAAGAGATTTGCAACTCAGCTGCAGCATACATGCTGAGCTATATGCTGCACCAGTGCATCAGTGGTGCAAATCATTGCATTGCAGCAGCAAGATGGATGTCATGATCGTCACATTGACAATTTGCCTTAAATACATGCAACTGGACCACAGGCCATAGCTCCCATGAGCTGATCTTGCATGATATTGTCTGTACTTGCTGTGTAGGGTCTTCCATGCACCTGCCGCTGCTGCCAGGCATACAGATCCATGTCAGCATGCCTCCACATTTCAATGCACCCTCCCCCAGCGTCCTGCAGTCCCAGCCACCACAACAGCATCACGCTGCCAACCTGCACACACATCGTGACAGCACAGCTTTGCAAGGTGGTGAAGCCAGGGATGGGGTCAAGCCTGGTCAGAAGGCGTCACATCAGGGCAGAAGCCAGTGTGGCACAGCACAAGATTCTGCCTATGCAATGCAACAGCCAAGCCTAAAACAAGGTAAATGCATTGCAACTTCCTGCTTTGACATGTGTCTACTCAGGATCCAGCAGCTTGGCCTGTGGCGCACATTCACGGTCAGAGGCAGCTCACAAGCATGCTTCTGACGAAGTGTGAGTGCATGCAACCATGTTCATGCCCTGCGTCTGACCATGTCTGTGTGCCAGTGTCAAGCTACTGCGGTCTTGAGTACACATGTACATGTAAGCGACCTGGTGCTGGGTTCAACATGGCATGTTGCTGCGCTTTACTGCAAAAGCATAATCAGAAAGGTATACGTATCTGAACATAATGCGCGAGCAATGCACGACCTAGCTTGGCCCTTTGAACAGCTTCTTCTGGTACAGGTATTCATGCAAGGCAGCAGGGTGAGAAGTGTGAGAACCAGAGGAAGCTGACTAAGCAGCTGAGTCAGCTGAGCATCCTCTCAGAGGTGGACCTGTCCCTGTTGAGCACACAGGGCAGCCTTGCAGGTGCTTCACACAGCAGGTCAGACATTGAAGCTCAGTCCTGCAGTTCCTCCTGGCTATCAGCATCTGAGGCGTCTGGATCCAGGGGCACTTCACTTTCTCTAGAGCCAGAATCCCCTCGCCCCTATCCTGCCCCCAGCCATGGCAGGAAGGGTCAAGCTCAAGTCCGGCCGGGTCATCTACATAAGCATCAGCTTGCGCAAGCTATGACCAAAAGGCACCAAGAGAAATGGCGGGAAGCAGGAAATAGTGCCAAGTTGGGTGATGGAAGGGACCAGCAAGCTGGCACTGATTCGACTGCAAAGAAGCCACAGGGCTTTGGCGCCAGACTTGGTAAGCACCAGCAGCATCAGATCGATGGATCCAAGGCTGGTGAGCTGAACCAGAAGGGTCAAGGCACAGCCTCAAGGGAAGTAAAGAGGGAGAAGCACGCGGCTGTGGGCCCTACCCCACACGCAGTCCTGAGAGGAGGTGAGGAAGCCCAGCATGCTGGTTACAGACACAAAGCAGACAGACGGCGTCGCTCTGCCAAGCCTCAGTCGTCCAAGCCTGCAGCCGGCTCAAGGGATGCAGCAGCACGGTCTCTTTGGCATGTCACACATCTGCAGCCTGCTGATGTGAACATATTAGCGCATCGTAGAAGACAGCACAGGCATGAGCAGCCTGCAGCTCATCTGTCACATGGTCACAGCGGCAGACACCATCCACAAGAGCCTGAAAGTGAGTGCTTCAGTGATAGCAGTGTGTCTGAGCAGCAGAGGACCAAACAGCCTACAGCCAGGCAAGATCAGGCCTACATGCGCAAGAAGCAAATTCATAGCCGCTCTACATCTGCTACACAGGGTGAGCTTGACGGCAGCGCTGCTGGCAGGCGTTACAGAGCCAGTCAAGGTCACACTCATGCTTCAGCGCAGCGCAGACTGGGTAGTCAGCAGCTGCCTCACAGCTCAGAAGCCCTGCACAGATTCAGCTCACCATCATCTGCAGAGCAGTGTGCCATTGGCAATACAACCCAGCACATGGGAGCAGACACACAGCAGCAGCTGGAGCAAGTCAGTCAGTCTGCAGGGCTGCACCAGACCGCCACTGATTCAGGACCATGCAGCAGATTGCCCCTGCCACATGCAGCAGTGCCGACTGTGACAAGGCTGTCTGGCAACGCCCTCAATGCAACTGTGCCGACTGTGACATGGCTGTCTGGCAATGCCCTCAATGCAGAGGCACAGGCAGCCTCTGGGACAGGGCCAGATGGATCTGGTCCAGTGGCAGCAGCACAGGAAGTACAAGCCTCAACAGGCCTGACAGGTGCAGCCCCTGGGGCAGGGCTGCATGACGGTGGCCCTGGTCCTATGCAAGCCCTCATGATTGCACTGGAGAACATGACTAAGGCTAGTCAGACCAAACTGGCTGCAATGGGGTCGATGCATGGCCAGCCAGCCGTTTCTGATGCGGCTGCCTGTCCTTCAGGTGGGAAAGGACCCATGCTTGCTGCTTATCATAATAACAATGATGTTCACGCTTTCCGGCTCATGATGTGCTAGGTATGTGCAGGGCAAGTCATCCAGAGCCGGCTTGCTGCTTGACTGCATTCTTGTTGATACTGGCTATGGATATGCCATCTCCCCCAGGTCACGTGCATGCATGCATGCACGAACCCCAGCTTTGTTCAGCACAGCATCTGCAGTGAAGCTTCCCTGCTGAATACATGCATGTGCGCCCTGCTCAAAGTGCATAGCCATCTTCATGAGTGGTTATAGCCTCGGACCACATCCCTTTGCAGTGAGCTATGTTGATTGTTCTTTGCTTCTGCACAGCCACTGACGCAGTACCAACCAGAGCATATCAGAGTCTTGCAAATGCTTGTCAACACCATGTCTTCCAGCATTTCAGTCAGCTTAGTGAAGCTGGAACAAACATGACATCTTGTAGCTTCCAAAATTCCCCTTTGCACAACATGAACTGGTGGAAAATAAAAGAAAAGAGAATCCTGCATCGTTAGGCATCATAACGGAAATGTGCCAACCGGCTTGAACTTGGCTCAAGGCTGTCAACTGATGAATGCAGGTCATGCTGGTCTGGAGTCAAACAGGGTGCAGCACCAGCATTCTGAAGCTGTGCCCATTCAAAGCCGCTATGCTTCTGCTGGACCACAGTACATGCCTGAGTCTAGGTCATCAAGGCACATGGCTGCTACATGGGCTTCAGACCTGTACCCATGCTATTCAGGGTATGTCATCTTGCACTCACAAACAAATCTTTATATGTGACAAGGCATTGCTCGTGCATTGCTGATATGATCGCAAGGAGGAATGGTGCTTTTTCTTTTGTCAAGTTCAAGTTACAACACGTTCGAGCTGCCATGTTTGTCAATGACTGAATGTGACAACAGTTGTGACGCCGTCAGGCTCAGTGGCCTTCACTGCGCCTTGATGAGCTTTGTTGAGCAGGATGTGTGCGTTCTCAGGTGTGGCATGGGTGAGGAAGAAGGAGAAGAGGTTGCTATGAGCCCCGAGGCATCACGCCGCATCACTTCCATCGCCTCCTCTGTTGCTGAACAGGTGGACCGGGCTGTCTGTGCCGCTGTGCAAGCCATCTCCCCAGGTCAGATTCAGTCACAGCATGTCTTCTGTACAGGCTGATCTGAAAGAGGGACACTGATGACTTTATGCCAGAGCTTTGCTCTCCATGTATCAGATACTCTGCTCTGATGATGCCTGATCATGCTTGTGGAGATGCTCATCTGCAATCATTATCTTGCCCGGGGTGCTGCGTATCAGTAAAGTGTAGTCAGTACTGTTGACCTGAACACTTTGTGCCAACTGGCAAATGCCTGCGCTTCCAATAGGTTGTACTCCATGTGTCTGCACACATGATATGCACACAGCTGCAACTGTGAGCTGTCTCAGGCAATGATGCTAGCCATTACAAACAGATATGCAGAATGGCCAATCTGACCATGCAATCATGTTTGCATGCAAACAGACATGACCCTGTGAGCGTTGCTCACTCACATCTGCCTCACATATCCATCCTTGAGGTTGATGACTGCAGTCAAGCTCATTGGCCACCCATGCACGACCTGCTGTTTTATTGGCCACCCATGCACGATCTGCTGTTTTATTGGCCAATTTTCTTGTTCTTCATTTACAGTCTGTGGCGTGATGCCAGATGTGACTCATCAGATATCTTGGCTCAAAGCGATATATGAATATGGCATCCAACAAGATCAAGCTGATGAGTGTCCTGCTCATACAAGATACACTGCTGAAACGTCCTGCCACATGAGCTGGGCCAGTCATGCAATGCAGGCAGACTTCCTATGTCCATGACACCTCATGCATACAATCAGGAGGTGACTGAGGAGTCTCACACAGCCCTGGTACGCAGCAGATTGCTGCAGCAGATGGAGGCATCATCGGCTGCTGATGCGCAGCACTTGGGATCCAGACGCAGTCCCAGCAGCGCACAGACAGCCCCCCAGCCAAAATTTGCTGATGCAGAGGGCTGTTTGCAACCGCCCTTGCGGGGCTCAGGGCGCCACCACTATCTGCCCTCTGCAGGTGAGCATGACTGTCATCATGGTGACGAGCCTGACTGCTGCGCTTCTAGATTGTCTTATCATTGCAACATTGAGCTTTTGCCCAGCACAACACAGGTGCAATGACGTGCATATGCAAAGTAGCACATCTGTGGAGCAGATGTAACAGTACATGTATGCATTGCCATAAGCTAATCATGCGTACAAGGAGGTGTGCAGCCCTGATCTGCAGCTAGCCTGCTTGTGCTGTTGTGGATGGTATCCATGTCACATACACACAGAAGTGCCTCCTGTTAGGTTGCTGTATACAGCCTCAGCAAGAAGTTGCCACAGGTGATTTCAGCATGCGCTGATATGACCAAAGTTCTTCTTGAAGTGCTTGTGAGTGAAGATACAAAGTTGATTTTGGTGGCGTAAATCACTGATGCAGGTGACGGCGCTTCGCCAGGAGCTGCCAGGGCCAGAAGCCATCTCAGAAGCTGGGAGGCTGCAGATGACGCACCACCAGAAGATGCTGGCGAATGCAGCCGCAGAGGGCCTGAAGACATTGCAGGTACCTCAAGTTGCTGGACCACATGGTTTCTGTTTGGCTCGACAAGTTGTCTTGGCTTGCCCTTGCCGGTACCTTCTGCTGTCACTGACATGCCCATGTGATGATGCAGCAAAGATTACCATCTTCCAGGACCACATGCATGAATGTTACATCTGCCATGCTTCATTGGCTAGCTTGCACTGCATGTCAGATTGAGAGATGTTCTTCTCTCAGGTCCTGATCCTGCTGAAGTGGTCTGCCACAGTGCCCATCAGCAGCAGTCAAAGCGTGCGCGCTTGGAGCAGAGCAACAGCTACTCTGCAGAGCCTCCTAACAGTGGTGGCAATGACCAGGCAGCACAGCATCAGTCTGCAGATACAAGAATGGACCAGCATTTCAACCAGGATGCAGCTGCCATGCAGCAGCAAGGGCAGCTTTTCCATTGGATGCCCGTTTTCTGTCAGATGGGGGCTCCTGGGGGTTATCCAGGGGTGACGCAAGGCAGCTCACCTGCATCATGGGATCAGGGCATCCCCAACATGCCCTTGCCAAGTTGGGTTCAGGGCTCTTTCCCACCAGGCACCGCGGCTGTGCCAAACCTCCCTGCCGGCCCATGGGGTCAGGGCATCCCCAACATGGTCCTGCCAAATGGAGCTCAGGGGGTTCTGCAGCCCTTTGTTGACCCCACAGTGGTATCCCAGCCCGTTGCTGAAGTGCTCTCTCAAGCCAGTGCAGCGGCTGACAGTACTCCATTGCACTCTGCTCAACCAGCCACTAGCCAAGCTGCTGCTGCAGTGGTTTTCAACAGCGGCAGCAGCGGCTCTTGCCTGCCAACAGCAGCAACTCAGCAGAAAAGAGCCAGGGGCTGAGGATACCAGTGGTGGCCAAAGCAGTAAGCAGACCGGCGGCAAGGTACTACAAGCAGTGGCTGCAATAGGCAATAGACCGGTAGGTATTGCAGCATGTTTGCCCAAGTTGGACAAACACCTCAGTCATAGAAGCAGTGAAGACTTGACAGCACGCGCGGTTGCTAAGCTCTGGGGTGTCGATCTGAAACGATACACTGGTCGCAATAGCTGATTTGCCCATACATTGAGACACCGGCTTCCTACATTCAGCCTAACCTGGAAGTCCTTAGTGCAAACTGATATCATGACGGCATCATCAACATTAAGTTAATCAATGGCCACTGCAATTGCAACTTGTCAGTGGCACAAGAGCACTTTTTGCAGTTGCCGCAAGTGTGATCAGGCCATCTTGCTCCATGTATGATGTCTGTGCGTGCATGTGTGACAGACCATTTATGATTATCATTTCACAGTGTATATACTTGTCTGACTGACCACTGACCATGAACCAGACTTCTGCATCTGGGTTCTTGTTGTGCATGAGCTGGCCATCAGTCTTACATGCTATTTTGACTTCAAGTTTGCGCAACTGTGGAAGCAGCTGCCTCACAATGGTGCCCAAGACAATGTTGAACAAGTCTATTGCATGGGTGCAGCCTTGCTTGAAGCTGTTGTCTGTGACAATGGGGTTGGAGTCCAGCTCTGCCCTGATGGTGACCGAATGGTCGGTGTGCAAGTCCTGATGAATGCCACCCGCTTGAGTGGGACACCTCTGCTCAACAGGATCTGCCAAGCCATGCCTCTGTCAATTCCATGCCTTGGGTCAGCTGTAATGGACCAAGAATGACTCAACCCCAGGACCTCGACCTGGCTAGTCAAATGTCCTGGCAGGTGGTCTTCGTGCTACAAATTCAACCCCGGAAGTCCGCATGCCCGTTTCCAAATGCAGACGTTAACTCTGTTACAGTAGCATTTGGTGGTTGCAAAGGTCGTCAAGCTCATCCAGTAAGCTTAATGCCAAAACCCTATCAGCAAACCTGTGTGACAAGCAAAGTCAGACAAATCAGGTAGAAGGTGTTGCTACAGCACACAGCTACAGCAGGAATTGAAGCAGTTCAAACTCACCGTGCAGGGTGAGGCATATTCTAAGGGCAGTTGTAAGGATAAAGTATACATATACATCATATGATGTCTGTGTGTGCGTGTGGACCATTTGCCGACATCGCGTCACGGCGTAATACTGACGGGTGGTCAGGGGAGCCCGTGACTCAGGGCACAAAGTTTGACTTTCGTACACGAGAGTGTCGGAATCCTGCCGTTGCAGAAGTCGCAAGGGACTGCACACTCCTCGCGAACCCAAGCTGTGGTTTCTCATGTCAATGCTCAGCTTCTCTGTACTGTACCTTGCCCAAGCACCGCCTTTGCCTGCTTGTGGCGGATAGGATCTCGCACACCGCTCTAGCTGTTTGTGCCTCTCCGGGCCCGTATCTAAAGTCACGCTTGTTGACGTATTGTCACAAACAGTGCAGCGGCTTGAACTTACCTGGCCGCAAGTGGACTCTCGTCAGGCGCTGTCTTTGGACGCTACACTGTGGTCTAGCTATACCGTGCAGTCAGCTGCGAGCCTGGGGAATCACCTACCAAGCTATGGTGCCGGGCCTGACTACGAGTTACCTGCTGGCGAAGGAGATGGCCAACTCGTTGAGGTTACTGTTCGAAGGCTTAGCTTCGGTTCACCAAGTCGCATGCTGCTCGGCTAAAGACAGAGGAATGTTTTACCTTTACGTTAAGTTCGATTGGGCCCCAGACCCGATGGTAGCGATAAAAGTGCTTAGCAGGGTATGTTTGGAATTGAATGGCTTGCACTTTGAGATTCACGACCCTTTGAATTTCCAGCAATACATTAAGTTGCCGTTCGAGCAATCGGCGGACAATGCATTGCGATTGATCAGGGAGAACATACCGAAACTTACAGCGAGGGTTTCAGAAGGGTATGACGTGTATGTAGAAGATTTGTCATTACAATAAAATCAATCATCCTTGTAAGTACGGGAAAAGCGATTTGTAAACAACTTCTCCCTTATACTTCGCGAGGTTATTCTCGTAAACCTGTCGTGCTAAAGCAGCATGGTCTTTGATTCGCTGCTGTGCATCAGCTGGATCATCTTCAGAGGTCTCGCTGTCGCTGCTGGTAACATGCCTCCTCTTCTTCTTCGCGTGCCTCTTAGTCTTCTTCTTCTTCTTAACTGGGCTGGGTGTGGCCTCGCTTTCGGTCTCGCTCATGGCTGTGTCGCTGTCATGCTTGGCTGGTGATACTAGTTTAGTCACCGCTTGGTACTTCGCGAACTCCTTTTCTTGGACAGCCTTGGCCACGCTCTTTGCGAGTTTGCTTTGTCTAGCCTTCTCACGTGCCCTGGCGAGAGATGCCTTCTGCGCGGAGGACAATTGCTTCTTGGCAGGGGCCACATTCGCTTGAGGTGATGTAGGTTTGACAGGGCTGCCTGGCCTAGGGCTCTCAAGGCCTGAATCATAATTCGCTTCTACCATCGCTACAGACCTGCAGAAGGTCTACAGAATAGTTGCAGAAAAAGTGACGTCTGTACAATTTCTGTAGTTACTGTGAGGTATGTCAATCGTATCTTCCTCGTACAGTGCTGGCCTAGGGGGTAATTTCTACGGTTTCAGCAACGCCCCCTCCTCGTTTTCCATTGGTACCCCTGGTGCGTATTCCACAAGTTACGGTGCACCCTACGAGCGATGCCACTGCTACAGGAACGGCGGTTTTCAGTAACATCTTCCATGCCACAGCTACACCTTGGGTAGCCAGCGGTGGAGCGTTGTCGGCTACACCTACCTTGATAGGTCAAAGCATCTCATCTGACTTCAAAACTGTGACATTCACCTTAGTCACCGGTCTGTCTTTAGATTCAGCTCCTGTCACTTGCACCGTCGTAGTTTACGGGGCACCTTGATAATTTTATGCCGTACGATTACCAGTTGCAATCATGCAGCGAGCATACGGACGTACCTCTTTCTCTGCACGTGGCTACCTCGGCACACACAAGACAAGCACCATGGACATGGGCAAACACGTGGCCATCAAGAGGAGCGCGGAGGTGCATCTGCCCCTCAGCCCTTCGACAGCCAGAACTGAACCATGGCGTAAGTTCTTATGCATCTACTATGAACAACTGAGATGAATCAGCAGATAGACACCAGTCTTGCGGGAGCTGATAATGGGTCCAGATCTGTGTACGCTAGACCGAACCAGAAGTTGGGTCAATTGACGAAGGCTAAGGATCTGCCGAGAAGCAAGGATGATTCGAACAAACCTTTTTATCACGAGCATGCTGTGCTGTCACAAGCTGCTTACGATCCAGTGAAGTTCAAATCGAATTATCAGCAGCTTGGTTATGAAATAGATCCTGAGCTGAGTCAACCTTCTAGAACCGTCTTTTACAACAAGTCAAAAAACAAAGCTGTAATAGCCTACAAGGGAACTGATCCTAAGCATGTGCTGACCTGATAGCAGATGGTCAAATCTTCAATGGCATGGACGAGTATCTGAGCGGCAGATTCAGAGGTGCTGAAAAAGCATACAGGAACACAGCTAAGAAATACGGGAAGGAAAACGTACAAGTCACCGGCCATTCGTTAGGAGGATCCCAAGCTGTGCATGTTGGGAGAAAGTACGGGGTAGAAGGCACTGCTTTCGAACCTGGTAGCGGAGTGGCTGGTGCATTTAGGAGAGCGAGGGAGGACATTGGGAATGAACCAGCTGTGCAGGAAAAGATGAAGAAAAAAGTGGCTAAGAAGAGAGACAGGAAGTGCATAGAAGCAATTGTAAAGGCGGGAGGCGATGACAGCCACCCAGATGTTGTCAAATTCGTCGCAAAAAAGCCCAAGGGCGGAGAAAAGGAAGTCACATTCGTCGCAAAGCCTAAGTCAGTTCCAGATAAAAGTACCAAACCAAAAAGCCTTCGAGGTGGACACGCCAGAAAACCAAATGCACCAGTTGTTGCTGGCAGTAGCTAAGAAAGGAGGTGGTAAAAGTACAGCCGTCTGCAACTTGTTAGGTTTTTTTAAAAAAGATAAGTGCTTAGATAGACTATTTGTAATTACGTCATCATGGGAATCCAACAAACCTTTATTCGACTTCGTTGGATTGCCGATTGACAAAGAAGATGTATACGATCCGGATCATTGCGCAGCTGATACGATAGAAGACATACTGTCTAAGGTTACGCAAGAGACGAAGGAGTACGACGAGTACCATCATAAGATGTTATATATATAAGATGTTATAAGATGTACTTGCACAAGCAGATGAAAACCGCGTTGAAAAAGGTGAAGACTGACAGAGACATTGGGAATCTGGATCCAGCGTTGCTCATGGCTGCATACGACGTGGTCGAAAATCCCCCCCAACACAAATGGAACGGCAAAAGACCTGTGTTAGCCGTCTTCGTTGATGACTCACAGAGCACAGCCTTGTTTAGGTCAGCCAAGTTTCTTAACCTATGCATCAGACACCGTCACGTGGGTTCGTCCGAGAAGACTGGGATGGGAGTCAGCATGTTCATCTGTGTTCAAAATTATACAGCTCAGCACGGAGGTATTCCAAAAGCAATCCGTGACAACGTTTCTACGATGATGCTTTACAAGACACGAAGCAGCAACGTGCTAAAGACGATCATGGAGGACATCAGTGATCAGATCACAGACGAAGAATTCTTCTCTGTTTACCAACAAGCTTGCCAAGACGAGCATGATTTTCTGTTCATAGATTGGGCACCGAAAAAGCATAGGTTCAGACGTTGCTTCGATCAATACCTACCTGTATCATCTGACGCAAAGATAAATGGCGACAAGAGTAGAAGATCTGGTGCAGACCACCCCAGCGAACGCACAGGTGAAGATTCCAAGCAAGAAGGACCGCACAGCAGGAGCATGGCGAGTAAAATTAGTAGAGGATCTACTACATGATAAACATCGCCATTGACTTCGACGAGATTCAAGCTCTGAAATTCGGTAAGGATTATGACCCTGAGGAGCACGTGAAGGAGATTTTTCCTGCATTACAGTCAGATAGCGACGAGGATTCCGGCACGATCGTGACTAAGACAGAGTCAGGTGAGATACACGTGACAAAGAAGTCTAAGTTGAACGATGGAGAAGGAAAAGATAGGGCGGTTAGTCCTGAACAGCAACGCTCGCATGAACCCACTCAACAGCAATCCAGCCCAATGGCAGACTCTGGTTGACATGGGAAATCTCAGCAGCAATCAGGATGACATAATAACGATCGAGATAGATTACGTCACCCCCATCTTCTTGTCCTCGGACACTAATGGTCCGATCCAGTTTTGGGATTCGTTAGAGCTTGTGTTAGACTACATTCCGCAGCAGTATTCTTATGACAACGGTACTCAGACAAGCACCCAACACTTAGCTTTCATGGAGAAGAACTTCGGACAGACACAGAGCAAGACGTACACCCCTGTGACAGGTGGCACCATCTACAACCTACTTGACCCACAGAACCAATGCCGGGTCTGGAACTTCACTCAGAAGCCGAGTAAGATGGTTGTGAGGCCCGAGGTACTGCAGAACAAGCTGTGGAGTCTGAGGTTGAAATTCATCACCCAAGCAGAGCCTTCCAACGTGCTGACTAATTATGCAAACAACGGCATGGCAAGCACTAGTATTTTGCCTACTGCTATCAGTGATTACAAGATCGTTCTGTCTTGCAGCAAGTGATCATGATGAATAAGTGAACCCTGGATTCGGCGCTCTAGCAACAGGATTCATTGCGGATACTAAAGTGTCTCCTGATTCCAGCTCGTTAGCCCTTGTGAACCCTATCTGCACTTGGTAATTGGATACTCCTTGTCTCTACTCCTTGTAATTATCTTCGTAGTCCGCTGGCTGAACGAACAAAGAAATGCTTATCTCGTCACCTGCTTGCACCAACGCCGTAGTAAAGACCGTCAAGACCTGGTTGGCGGTCTGGGTATTGTTTTGTACCGTTGTACATGCTAACGTGTTTGGGCTGCCCGTTACTAATCTTGCTTGCACAGGTATCTTAATGTACTGACCTGTAGCTGTATCCTGCACTGTCTGATCATTGCCATCCGTCAGATTCGTGGAAAGGTTAGTGATCGGAAAATTCTTACCGACTATTAGGTTACTGTAACTGCCGATCGCTGTATCGTATGTGGTAGTTGTGTCCCCTGACTTGCCCGGGTAGAATGTCTGCCCAACGAGACATGTGGCAAATACCGTCATGACCGAGTCATACGGCACCGTAACAGAACTAGCCGCAAAGGTGGGAGAAGATGGATCGTCGCCAGGCACGAAACTGTTTGTCATGTCTGTCGTGCACGTGACAGTCGCAGGTTCGAAACAGAAGTAATTCCATCCCGACTCTACGTTCTGACCCCCTAGCGAAGTAACTTGTACGTCGTAATACGCATACTGCTGCCCTGTTGGAAGAGCAGACCCGCAGGTCAACGATTGTGGGAACAAGATAGCCTGTGATTGCGAATCCACATAAGAAGAGACTCTTGACAATGGATCTGTTATAGCAAAATAAGGGATTCCCAAGTTAGCCATTTTACAGTTGACTAATAGTATTGCATAAAATAATAGTCGGATTTCTGCTGAGGAGGCAGACCACGCAACACTACAGGTGGGTTGTACACGTTGCGAGTGCCGTTGGGGTTGACAGGGGGGTGACCCATAGCCACCTTCAGACCCCCTATAGTACTCGGATCAGGGACTGCTCTAGGAGTATAATCGTTGCTACGGGAATCTAAATTGTGGTTTACGAAATCCCTCGTGTCGAACATCTTCCCGACACCAGCATTGTGCCTTCCGTACTTGTAATGAATAGGGTAACTGCTATCTCCATTCTGTCCTCCGTAATTGCTCCCCAAAGCCAATGTAGGGTTGTTGAGTTGACTGACGTATAGATGGGGTTCTTGTAGAACCCTTCGCTCTGCATAATAGGGTCTCCTAGGCAGGTTGAACCCACTGGAGTCTCCTTTAGTATAACCTCCCATTGTCGTTCCATTTCCTCTCTCTGTCCCCCCTTGGGTAGCGGATGGCTCGCCGGATGCAGTCATGATCACCGACTACTAAGTCAGCATAAAATCAGTTGACCACTGAGATTGTCCTGTCTCTAAACACCATCAGGGTACTTGTCATGTTACAGAAAATAGTAGGCCTGAATCCTCCACCACACATGGCCCTGAGCTTAGCCCACCAGCCCAGAGCATCTTGGGTCATGTTGACGCTGAAAGTGATGGGAATCAAAGACCCTGTTGTGTTAAGACCGGAAATCAAATGGTCTTTTCCGCCGTCATCTGCATGATGATCCAAACCAACAGCGAACCCAAAGTATGCTTGGGTGAACTGATCCAGCGACTGTACCGTTGAACCGTATGTCAAGGACAGAGCATTTGCATCAAACAGGTTCCTCATCAGATGCCAAGCATCGTGGACATCAGCCTGGAATTGCGGATACAATTTACTGTCGATGTTGAATTGATAATTCGCAGTCCAAGAGCCGGTAGACCCAAATGCGCCAGCACCATTGGCGATAGGCTGCTCCCCTGAAAGGAATGTATGGTACCAACCCAAGAAAGACTGAGGTGGGAAAGGAACAATGGCAGTACCGGTAGAAGCTGCTGTGCTTCCACTGTACAATTGTCCTGTGCCCGTTGTACCAGCCACATCACCGATGGTTGGGTCAGCTCCCAGCTGTGGCACGTATCTGTTACCTGTGCCATCGGACTTAAAGCCCCCAATGGTACTAGTAGACTGGGAATCGTAATTCTGGGGTCTCAAAGTACCGATGATTCCATTCAAACTCTCTGTTCCCAATGTGAACTGTTGGTTGACATTTTGACTGGTTGTGTTACCCTCAAACCCTGACCAATTGTAAAAGGGAATGACAAGGGGGTTGTTAGTAGACATCCTCGCGTCTACCATGGCCCTGTAGCTCCCATCTCCGAAGCTAATACTCTCCATGCTCAATGATAGGTTCTGAAGCAAGTATCTGAAAAAAGAAGCATTTGAAGAAGGAAGAATGGTCGATGGTGCCAACTGGATCCTGATTTCGATGTCAGGCATCAAGTTTGTGTCCAAAACCCTCATAAACTGCCCTCCAGCCAATCCCAGCCATGAACTGATGGTGAGAGGAATCCAAGGGGAGTTCCCGGTAGAAGCGATGGTTTGAATAGTAGGGTCTGTGATAGCTGTCAGATAACCTGCGTGGTCGGTTGCGCGCATATCCATTTCTGTCCTGTGAGAAGGAATCTTGTTCGCAGCCATCAAATGGTAACAAGCACCGTAATCGTGAAGGGAACCTAGACCAGTCTGCATTCCGCCCATTGTGATATCGAATCTTCGGATGAATGATTGTGTGTATCTAGGCAAAGACACCTGAGCGGAAGCTGACCCAACATTGGACAACTGCGCTGAAAACTTGAGATTCAGGGTATGCAGATCCAAGATGGAGTTAGTAGGCAACCTAAAGATCACAGTGTCACCAGCGTTGTATGTAGGCTTTGATTGTGGAAGAATACGAATAGTATTCTTAGAATACCCAACCATACGCTGGAGATAGTACTCGACATTGCGAGGTTGTGCACCTCCGCGTTCCATGATTGCAAGTACGGACAGAGAAGCGTAAGGTGACTACCTATTACATCAACATAAAAAAATACTACATCTCCCCCTTGAGCAGCAGCATCTTTAGAAGCTGTATCACTTCTTCGTCATCGGCAGTCTGCTTCTTCAATTCCGCTAGGGCCAGAGCAGGGCTGTCTTCTAAATGCTCTATCATCAACACGAGTGACCAATCGTTGTTCGGAACCAGTTTAGTCAGGAACTTATCCGTGACTAATACGTTCAGTATGTTGACGGTAGTCCTGCCCCTCTCGTAGATAGCGTTGATGCCGGTATTATCCGTATAACAAATCGTCCCACCAGCAGGCACCAACACGGGTATGTCCACCGTCACTCCCGTGACCGTAACTCCATTTTCATCCAAAGCGTAGTTTTCGTGAGGCATGTTGGTCGTGACTAAGATGTCTGACACGTCATTAGTGTTCATCAGCTGAATCGACATGGCGCCGTCGCTTGGAAGGTTGCTGTAACCGTCGTAACTGTATCGCAGGCTAGTACCGCTGGGTATGTTGTTAGCATCTGGCAACACAGCGTAAATCTGGTTAGCGTTTGGAAACCCACATGCCTCATGCGCAGGACCTGTCTTACTGCCGCTGGCTAGCAACGTGTTTGCGAAATAAATGTTTATCTGAAACGTCGGGCTGCCGTTCGTGTTCTGCACGAAGTATAATCTCCCATAACGTAAAACGCAAAACAAAGTTGTGTTCATGCTCTGCAAAGTCTGGTTGATACCAGCTGCTATCTCAGAAGCAACCGGTGCTCCCCTAGGTATGGTCGCAGCTGTCCAAACCCCGTATCCAGTGTTGCCGGGAGTAGGAGCAGGTGTGACAGGTGGCTTGACTGGCACAGGCGAATTATAAGAACCTATGTTCAAGAAGTATTGGCAATTGTCAGGACGTATGGCAAAGAAAGTATTCCGCATGTTTATTTGACTTACAAACAATTTGAAGACAGAAGTAGGATCAAAGGTGAAATCTAATGGCATTGGGACTGCAAATTCCCCTAAGTCCCCAGATGCCTTGTCAGCAGAAGACAGAAACACGGTACGCTTATTTATGAGCTTCATCGTTGCTGCTAACTAAAGAGTATAATTTCAAGACAGATCATACAAACACGGCTTCGTTGCTGGGACGGATTTGAATGCGGAGTTGTGCCTCCTCATTCTATCCCTGTCGAAATCACGTGTGGCTCTTATCGGCCATTCGTCTCTCATTGTCCTAGGAGGTGGAGGAGAAGGAGCTGTGCACGTGGGATTCTCGGGCATGACGCATAAACACCGGCAAGTAACGTAACATTTTACAAGACATGTGGACCCATCAAACAAACAACATAAATTACACCACAGCCTGTCCACAAGCAAGGGCATCGCTCTGAGTGGAACCCGATCGACTCAATAACAACATGCTGGTAGGAACAGTTATGATAGGAGGAGCCCTGTTCGGAGCACTACCTCTGCTCCTACTCTTGTATAAGATGTCGGTGATAGCCCAAGTGCTAAGTGTACCGTTGTATTCTAAGTATTGCGCAACCACACCTGATACTATGGGACAAGACATACTAGTACCACTAATCAACCTGTATGTAGAGGGGATGTTTGCACAATAGATAAGAGAACCAGGAGCATAAACATTCACACATTTACCGTTGTTACTAAACACCGACCTCTGATCATCGATGTCTGTTGCCCCTACCGAGGTGACATAAACATATCTAGAGGGCGTGTTCATACAAGAGTCGGTAGCTGCATTCCCAGCAGCTGCCACGATGCTGAGATTGTAGAGCGACACTGTATTGTTGACAGCTAATTGCAATGGTTGACTTATCTCCTCCGTCCCCACACTCATCGAAATCACAGCTGGCAACTTCGCATTTAAAGCCACCCAATTTATCCCTCCGATTATGTCCGCAATGTTCGCCTGCCCATCACACCCGATAGCTCGGATTGCGTGTATCGTTGCATTGGGGGCTGTGCCGACGGTGCGACCTCCGGCCAGACTAGCTGTTGCGGTCCCATGCCCGTTGCAATCCTCTGTATTGTTGGTGCCGTCAAAGGACCGCTCTCCGGTGACGACACGTGAGCGAGAACCGTCTGCAGTCAGGAACTCCGTGTGATTAGACTGTATCCCGGTGTCAATCAAATAAATGTGTACACCCTCTCCAGTCAGGCTGGCGTTATAAATGCCATCTAACGGAAGGGATTGTTGATTTATCCGATCCAAGTGCCAAGGAGGATTACGCTGATCCGTACTGCCCACAGGAGACAGTTGCTAATGAGAAATCTAAACTGACCTGAGAATTCTGGTTCGTGGCTGTCAACAGTGGATCCTCTGACAACACCTGTACACCTGTAGGATCCTCTGTGACTACAATCGCCTTGATGACACCAAAAATCACTTGTGTGCAATTGAGATTGTCACACTTTCTCTGTAACGCCAGCTCTGTGATATCATCTGCATACGTAAGCACGTATGAGACTAGCCCACTAGAAGCATCCACTTGAGAGGTAGTCGACTCAGGTTCGGGCTCAGGAGTAGGCACCTGACATGCCACTAGCGAGAGCAGTGAGAGCAGGAGCAACGCTTTGATTTGCATTTTTTGTGTCTTCTTTTGTGAATTCCCTTCCGAGCCATTAGAGCCTGCAGGGCTTAAAGCTGTGGTTAGAGCGTCCGCATGTAGTTGCGGAGGTCGAGGGTAGAACCCACGAGCAGATTTTCTGCTCACACGTTTCTGATCGAATTTGGGTAGTAGACTTCCCAATAAAAGGCGTGGTGCCTCTAACTAACCCGGGGCTGGTCCCGTTATCACCAGTTGATTCGGGGATGTGGTCCCGTTATCACCCAACATACCCCGGTCGACCTCGCCGGTTTGATAAGCAGGTAGAGCGCAAAATGCTCGAAATCTTACGGGCTTAATTGCCTCGGGCTACGTTCAAGCCGTATGGCGCGTTCCCGTTATGACGCCTAACGGCGTAGGATTTTCTATTTTCCGAGCCATTAGTCATCAGTATAAGTATTTATTTTTTACAAGCGCGTTGACAGTAAGGCCCTTGCTTGCGAGGACACTTAGCGAAACGCCTTGCCCTGTGCCGTGCAGACCTTTTGCCCTTGTGCTTAGTGACTCCTGCATGCGAGCGTGACCTTGTGGTAGCCATATCGACTAATACTATTTAACTATAAAATAATCACAATTTAGCTGCTGGTGTAACCAATTGTGGCGACGCTTTTCTGCTCAACAAAACCGCTACTCCCAAAGAAACAACCATCACAAACAGCTGGCAAGCAAGGATGGAAATGTTTGCGTTCTGGAAAACCTCTGCACTCATAGCAGGGTGACGAATGACCTACCTAACCAGCATAAAAATCAATTCCAAGCTGTCATAACGCTGACCGAAATAATGCTGGCTACACTGCTCGTGTTGTTCAAAGCTGTTACGTAACCCCTCGTACCATCGATGGCAGTGACCTCCAATCCACATCTCGATGTTCCGCTAACAGAGGCTACTATAGCAGGGGTGCTAGAATAAGTTATAGGAAAATTGAAACTCTGACTGGCAGTCCCCCCGCTAGCCGGCACAGATCCTCCTGTCCAATTTACCACAAACCCATTTACTTTAGACGGGATGTTTGCCTGAGTCAAATAACCCGCATTGTTATTGAACTCCGAAATGTTCTCTCCACGCACGGCGTAATTCGCTCCGTTAGTAAACTCAGCGTTGCTCTCTCCACGCACAGCGTAATTTGAGTTATTAGCAAACTCACTCACGTTGTCTCCACGCACATCGTAATTCGAATTGTTGGCAAACTGGCTGATGTTACTACCGTTCACCGTATAGCTCTTATCATTAGCAAACTGGCTAACGTTGCTCCCATTTACAGTATACTGTTTGTCATTCGCAAACTCAGAAACATTTTGACCTATCACAGAATAATTTGCGTCATTGGCAAATTGACTGACACGTGTCGGGGGATTCAAAACGTCGCTATACTGTCCACTATGCCCAACAGTACTGATCACGGGAGTGTTAGCTAAATCCGTATAACTACCACTAAAAGCGACCTCGTTGATGTTAGTGTTTTGTGGATTGAGGTTCTGGTACATAGAAATGGTCTGCCCTATTTGTGCCATGGCGACCCACAATAAACATACATGAAATCATGCATTCAGAGTCTGTGGAGAAGTCGTCGTTGTTGTCTTCGGAGGTTGAGCGTATGTTGCCCCGGTGGTCTGAATAAGACTACATGTCCAGCTGAACACAATGTCATTAGACCCATGTGTCAGCGAACACAAATCACTATTGGATCCTTGTAGATCAAATTCGATGGACATGAAGTTGATCTCTGAATTAGTCACCCCTTTAACCGAAACCACTTGCCCGTTATGCATCCCAGAATTAGCTCCAAGTATAGCTACAGAAGGAACATAGTATTGATTTGATCCAGCCACGGGTAAGAAATGCGTTATAGAATACCCGGTTCCGCTCTGTGCTGCTCCAGCTTGTGCGTAATTAATGCCACAATTTGTCTGTAAAATGTTGCAAACGCTGGATGGCGATGTGTTAGCACCGTTACCCCCCGATTGCAGAAATGCCTGACCTTGTATGATGCTTGGTTGATTACTCAGACTACTGTAGCTGCCAGTGTATGCAACGCTACTGAGATTTGGTTGATTCAGCAGATCCCCGTATTGACCAGTGTGACCAACCGTACTGATTACAGGCGGATTCAGTACATCTCCGTATTGCCCGGTGTGACCGACGGTGCTGATGACGGTTGGTCGTACGGTTGGATTCAAAACATCTCCGTACTGGCCTGTATGACCCACAGTAGAAATAATAGGATCATTTACTTCTGTAAGATAATTGGTCAGATTAGTCAAGGTCTGCCCAATCTGAGTCATCCTGCCTACTATCAAAACGTCATAAAATCAATTACTCGATAAACGACTTCCACCTGTTCAATTTCGCAAGGTATTCTCTCATCTGAGATACAGTAGCATCACCTATGTCTACTACTATACTGTCTTGTGCTCTAATTGATGGGTTATTACTCCACTCTGCTTCTGCAAATCTCTCCCACTCTGTGTGAGGCCTCGAAGCGAGGTAAGCTTCGTGCTCTGTATCCCGTACTTCCTCCTCAGGTTCCACAGAAGCTGCTTCTGACATTCGTTCATCTTCCCCGATTGCACGAGGCTCCTCTGCCTGCAGATCGTTGTGAAATGGGTGTTGTCTCTGTGCTTCTGTGATTACCTCTGCTTGCAATAAAGTAGAATAAAATTCCCCAGCAGCATCTGTTCTGATTCCATACTTGTCTCTAGAAGCTTGACTCAGAGTTGAGCTTCCTCCTCTGAGTGCGATTCGCCTGAGTATCCTCTTGGCCACGATCTTCCTCTTGTTCTTCAAGTGATAGGCTCTGTTCCTCTCTGCAGTCTGTCGTGTCCTTATACGGTTGTAATTCCGTTGGAACGTTGCTCTGTCCGTCGCACCCCGCGTAGCCATGGTTATGTCCCATGCCATCTTCTGAGGCATGTAATCGTTCACCCACTCCATGTCCACTGGAATGTCAGCTGTGGCTCTTCTCAAAGGCGATCCTGCACCTGACTGGTAGATGGGTGGCTCTGGGGGCTCTGTGGGCTTCAGATCATCTGGGATAGGGTTCATCACCAGGTTAGGGTCTCCTATGTGGTCGATGACTCGGTTGCCCTCCTCCACACGATAAGCTTTGATTGACTCATCCCAGACTGCAGTCCGCTGCTGCACCACTGGAAGCTTCCTGTAGTTGGTCTCTGCCTGCTGCCACAAATGCCTCATGCTCTTAGCCAAAGCCTTCTTCGCATTGTGGTCTGGGATCGGACCATCATCCCCATAGAAAGTCCCTCTGTTGTAAAACCACGTGACGTAACTGCTCCTGAGCAGTTGAACCCCTTGATGCATTGGTTTCCCATGATCCCAAGCTCCCAGAATAGGGTTTCTGATCTTCGACAGAAACCCTGGCATCTGCCTCTCTCCAAGTGGTAACTGAGGGTTTAGAGACCCTGTGGTCTGAACTGCCTTGATTGGGAAGGCACACGCTCTAGGCCACATCTTGAAGGAAGTCGTCAAGGCATCTGAGAACTCCTGACTGCAGACAATCTGATCTGACCCAGTCTTCCTGCTGACCTTATCCACGTTGATGCACATGATGTATCTGCTCTGCTTGTCTCCATATGGCCTACTGGCAAACTGCTCTTGGCCATCATCACCAGGTTTTTGGTAAAGGAAGTTTTCGTTCAACCGGGTGTCAGCTTCGTGTAGCCTGGTAGCCAGCTCCCAATCCGTTGTGCACTTCATCTTCCCCCAGTTGCCTCTGACAGGTGGCTGTAACACCATGCTAGCCAAAGCAAGCCACTCGAACAAGGTATCCCAGCCGTCCCGCTTAGTAATGGAGTTGACTGTGAATGCCTCTTGCCTAGTCATCGGGGGGTTCTGCCATCCCTCTAATTTCTCCACCTCCTTGCCCAATCTCCAACAGCTCCTTGTGGGTCTTGCCAAATAGCAACTCCTTCTGGTCTCTGTCTTGTCTGCCTTCTGCTGCGAAGATGACCCAATTCAACCAGGCTATCCAGGCGTTGCTCTTCTTGTAATAAGGGTCTTGAGCTGGTCTGTGAGCGGTTCCATTACGGTACCGAAACGTCACTTGGAGGGCGTTGAAGTAGCAACGCTGAGTGGTGTACTTCCTCTGCTGAGTGATGCCGTCGTTTTCTGGGCGCATGTCCTCGTCAGCTTCCTCCAACTCAGCATCTGCCTCTTCCCTTAGTAATCTGGCAGCTGCTTGCATGGTATCCTCATCCAATGGAGCCTTAGTAATCCAACACACCAATCTGTCCACGTGCTGTCTGGTCCATCTGCCTTGTCTGTCAGCTTCGCTGTAGTTCTGGTTGCCCCAGTCCCACCCTAGCAACTCTTCTTCGTTTCTGCCCAACCCTAGCCGCCACATGGATCTGAGCAAGCCAACGTAAGCTGCACTCGTACTCCTGATAGCACCGATTTGGTCCGCTTGCTGACGTGTCGGTCTGTCATCCTCTAGCCACTTCCCTATCTGCTTCTTCAACTGCCGCACCACCGCTTTTTCCTCTGGCGTAAACGACGGCAATGCCTCTCCCTTAGGATTGTTTGCATCCCATTCCGTCCAAGGGGCTACTAGATCTGGCCTCTGTGCCGCTCTCGTGTCAGATGGTCTGTCCAAATCTAATTCAGGTATCCTAGGCACCTCTCCTGGCCGTCGTACAACCGTTGCTCCTTCCGGTAACACTTGCCTTGACGTATTTGTTCCAACCACCGTTGCTGGGGCTGCTTGTGCCCTCTGCTCCACTGGTACTCCAGCGACGCTTCTAGCGATGAGTAAAACACGTACACCCTCGGCCTTGCTAGGCACCGTACGTGGCCCGACATACTCTTTTTCGTCCCTGTAATACTTTAACTCGCTGCGAATCTGTGCGATGGTGAGTAACGCTGGGTCAAACTGGAAAGTCCCTAACTCCGAAGGGGTGTACTTGCGCTTCTTATCGTAGATAGGAGTGGCTGGGGTTGAAGTTAAGGGAAACTCAGGCATGAGACTGACCATTTTGAGTTGTGCTGACTTTTGTGCAGAAATTCACGCTTTATACTGTCGAAAAACGTTGCTCCTAAGACGTTGCTCTTAAGACGAACGAATGGCTTACGGGCATAATTAGGGTGCCTACGGCCCCCTAATTACCCCCTTCAGCCTTTAAACAGGGGTCAGCGTGTTTATGGTGGGGGTGTTTAGGGGGTATTTGGGGGGTTATGTGGGGGTTTCCCCCTATAGTTACCTAATCACGGTAATTACAGCGTTTTTACAGATTTCTGCAGAAACCCCATTTTCTAGGGTTTCTCTACTATATCTCTATATATACTGTAATTATGTAATTATATATATAGGGTATAGTATAGGGAATGCTGTAGAAGACTACAGGGTTATGATAGAGTATGGCTGGTCTGTAGGGTTACGGTATAGTTACTGTAGGGTAATTTAGGGTATGGGCTGGCGGCTAGGGTTTGGGGTCACACACACACACACACACACACACACACACACACCCTCTGCTTTACGTAATGGGCTGAGAGAGCGATGAGTCATAATTACGGGAACTCTAAATGTGTTTGTAACGCCTAAAACTCAGGGTCTCGAAAAGGATTTTCAAAAAAGGCGTAACTATGTAACTATGACTAATGGTTATGACTAATCCTCATCATCGAGTGTCATCTCTGCTGCGGTCATCCAGCCCTTCTTTCTGAGAAGGTACATCACGCCTTCTATGCTGGGAAAGACGATGAGACCTCTCCTGCTAGCTCCGGCGAGCTTTGCCGACTTCACCTCTAAGCCTAGTTTCATGAAGTCCCTCTTGATGTCATCCTCGTTGTATCGCATCTAGCTCTGTCCCGTGAACCCGGCTGCCACGCACGCACTGATGTGGTTGAGGGGGATGATGCACTTTACAGCATTCCTCTTCCCCATGTCATCCTTCAGAGCCATCTTCTCATACTCCTCGTCCAGAAGGTTCCTCATGGCACGTGAGTTGTTGGTGCGATGGTGGAAGGTCATCTTGTCCTTGTCATCCTCCCACGCAGCGCGTTGCTCGTAGTCATCCCCAACCCAGCTGGGAACCTGAGCTGCGCAGTTAGGCTGCTCCAGAATAGCACACTTGAGCCATTTGATGCCGACTGGGCACTGCTCAGCTGCTGCGTCTGCTTTGGATGACGTCATGGGGGCTCTGCCGATCTTCACGACAGATGTGTCCACGCAGTTCACCAGGTACTGGTAGAACACCTCCCGGATGCAAGGGTTGTTGACCAAACCCCAAAGGTGGGTCCACTGCTCGTCTGGGTACTTCATCCCCATTGTGTTCTTCACCCAATACCGCCTATCGTCTGAGGTGATGGCGACTGCCTTGTGGGAGTTAGAAGCTCCTACGAAGTTGTGGTAGGACTTGATCGACAGAGGTTCGCAGAACTTCTTCTCTGACCGGTGGGTTCCGTGATCAGAGTCTTCATCAGTTCTGCTTCGTCCTTCTTGCCTACGAACAACCTGCGAAAGGAAAACGTTGTAAGCACGAAGTTAATTTTTTATGGCGATAACAATAAGCAAGCTTACCCTTCGTCCACGAAGACGCAGCTCCTGAATTCCATATCGGAGTTGAACTTCTGTGTAACGCTCCCGAAGTTGGGGCAATGAATTGCGAGCTTGTCAAAGATCTTCACCAACAGGTTCCCCAAAATGATCCCCTTGCCCGTACCCTGGTCTCCTATGAAGATTGGCATCCTGCAACATGGAAGAAGGTTTGTATAAGGTACGGTGTATTCGAACGGATTGCAAGCGTCATAAAATGGTTTGAGATAGAACCAGGTGAATACGAGGAGTGACTCACCAACCGATTTTCCTGTTGGGGTACTTGGCCACGTGGGCCACCCAGCCCATGAAGACCGTGTAGTCCTTCTCCTCGCCAGCACTAAGCTGGCTTTGATGTGGTCTAAGATTGGCTGAATCTGCTCCAGCTCCTCTGAGACAGGTGCCTGTTTAGGCAAGCTGAGGTAGGGCATGGCGTTACGGCAGAGGATGAGTTCACCAGGCTGCACATCATCATCGAAGGGTTCCCCCACGAAGTTGTCGTAGGTGGCATACTCCATCTTGTACGAGGAGTCTTCCCAAATGCTAAAGCCCCATTTGTAGGGTCGGACGGTGTCTGCTATCTTGCCACGTGGAAATGCTAGGAACTTCTCCATCCGACCTTCTGTGTCCAGGGTCTGCATGATGTAAAGGGACTCTCTGACAACGTAGGCGAAGAAGCGCCCAAAGTAAGCACCGACTGTCTCCTCCAGCTGACTCCACCATGGCATGTTGGGCATCTGCTTGAATTTAGAATCCCTGGTTTTGCCTTGAGTGGTTGACTCTAAGGCTAGCTCCCTCAGGTTGTCGATGAGCCTGGGGTTGATGGTGCTTGTGGGTCCCCATACATCTGCATCTAGAAGCTGTTTGACATCTGACACCCATTGCCCAAGCTTGAGTGGGTGCTCGCATGAGTTGGAGTAGCAGTGCATCATCATGTCACCGGCACGTGTGAAGGGGTCAACGTGTTTATGGCGGGGGTGTAGGGGGATTTTCTTTGGGTTATGTGGGGGTTTCCCTCCATACTTACCTAATCACGGTGATTACAAGGATATCCCAGATTTCTACGGATAACAATTTTTCAAGGGTTTTCTCTGTATATCTCTATATATACTCTCATTATGTTATTAAGTATATAGGGGGTAGTGTAGGGAATACTGTAGAAGACTACAGGGTTACGATAGAGTATGGATGCTCTGCAGGTTACACTACAGTTACTGGGTCACAGACACACATACCCTATGCTTTACGTAATGAGCGGGAATAGTGATGAGTCATAATTACGGGAATACTAAACGGCTCAAATCCAGGGTTTCGAAAAGGATTTCCAAAAAAAGTGTAACTTTGTAACTATGACTAATGGTTATGACTAATGGCTATGACTAACCCTCGTCCTCCAGCGTCATCTCAGCTGCTGTCATCCAGCCCTTCTTTTTGAGAAGGTACATCACCTCCTCTACGCTAGGAAAGACGATCAGACCACGCCTCGTAGCGCCGACGAGCTTTGCCGACTCGACCTCCAAGCCTAGCTGCATGAAGTCCCTCTTGATGTCATCCTCGTTGTAGCGCATCCAGCTCTGGCCTTTGAATCTAGCCGCCATGCACGCGTTGATGTGCTTCAAGGGGATGATGCACTTTACCGTGTTCCTCTTCACCATGTCGTCCCTCAAGGCCGCCTTCTCGTACTCCTCGTCGATAGAAGGTTTCTCATGGCACGTGAGTTGTTTGTCCGATGGTGGAAGGTCATCTTGTCCTTGTCGTCCTCCCACGGGTATTTCATCGCAACCGTGTTCTTCACCCAGTATCGCTTGTCGTCAGAAGTGATGGCCAACGCCTTGTGTGAGTTGGAAGCTCCCACGAAGTTGTGGTAGGGCTGGATTTTTTAAAGGCTCGCAGAACTTCTTCTCAGAGCGGTAGCTGGGCTTTGTGATCACCGCAAAAACGTTGCTTTTGTTTAGATTCAAGTGAGTGCACACAAAAGCAAGCAGATAGCAAAACCAGACTCACTTGTTTTCATTAGGTCAGCTTCGTCCTTCTTTCCAACAAAAAGCTTCTCGTCCACAACGACAAAGCACTTAAATTCCAAGTCGGAATTGAACCTGCAAAATGGTTAGCAAGATTATCACTTAGCGATTTGGCAGACAACACGAATTTGGTTGGATGCAGAAGATGCGCATTATTTCAAAAGAAGGCTTGTGCATGGCGAAAACTGGTTGCATTGTGTACAGAGAAGACGGAAAAGTTGTGCAACTACATCGAATGCTTTTAGTATTGCAAAAAGGAGATAAGGTGGTGGATCATGTCAATAGATGCAGGACGAACAATGGACGAATTAATTTGAGGTTAGTACCGTATAGCCAAAACAACAAGAACAAAATGTCGAAGAGGCAGAAGAGTAGTAGCTATCAAGGAGTTACTTGGCATGCTCTGAGGCAAAAATGGGCGGCTAGAATTACAATCAATTATGCGAGCAAACATCTTGGACTGTTTATGCACGAAATAGATGTTGCAAAAGCGTACAATCATTACTGTGAACAGCATTTGGTGTTGCCTCCCTTGCCCTTGGCTTGCACTTGTATATGAGCACGTGCAAGGTCCTGCAAGCTGTCAGGAGTGGATATCCGGGCAAACGTGTCGGCAAATACATTCAAGATCGCTTTGTTGCACTGCAGGCTACTTTCGAACACGCATTTACGGTGCCTTCACCGACTTCTGTATGTGCTGCATACCTGTTATGGTTTACTAACAACTGCAGTGCCGCACCCAGGCATCCACAAGCAAGATCTGCCGCACCGGTGCTGTTATGGGAGGCGTTGAACATGCGTGTAGGCCAAAATGTGCATAGCGCAAGGAGAAGCAGCAAGATTGACATGAAGCTGCATATTGGTGCAAGATTTCAGTCTTTGCCAATGCCAAGATTGCTTTTTTGGTGGGCTTTGGACGACGTTTGATATGAACAATGCTCATGTGGGTGTGTTGCATTTTTTTATTCAAGTTGGGTAGTTAGCCCTTGCCTCATGGCTTTGGTTGAACTCCGCATTTTTTGCACTTGTGTTATGAATATCCTTCCCTCCAAAACACCCATAAAAAGATTGGGGAAGCTGCAATGTGCGGGTACGCAAAATGTGCAATACTACACCGACATCCACAACCCCATGTGCCTGGTGGCCTCCAGGCTCAACGCAAGTAGGGCAACGTTGCCGTATTGATAAAGCCTCCACTCATCACATGCACCAATTCATGCAATCGCCTTGACAGCAACAAGCAAAACCAATATGCAACAACCTTACACAACAGCAATAACAACAGGCCACAGTAACTGCGTACATCAGCCAAAACATAAGCAGTCCGCATTTACAACTGCTGTCAAGACAATATCATTAGCACTACACATCTAGTCATGAGCTAGCTTGCTTCTTGCTTCTGCTCCTATTCTCTCAACTGCTGCAATGATGGCTCGCAGCTCGTCTGGTGACTCATTAGATATCTGAGCCTGCAAATAGGTGAGGCTAAGCTTGGCCTGACTGCTAACTTGTTGAAATGCAAATGACACCATTTCCCAAGGCCTGACTGCCAAGCAAGCAAAAAAAGTGTGTTTGCAAGGGTGCATGCATCTGCATCTTTGCATGCACCATGGAAGTCTAGACACTCAATCCTCACCTGGGCAAGCTGCGTGGACAGGCCTGGCTGTCCACTGCATGCTCCAGTGAAGGAGCTGAAGGACGCCACGTTCTGCTGAACGAGGGGCCTGTAGGTAAAAAAGCCTGCTCAACACCCATGTGAGTGCTACTTGCTAAATTGACAGTTGGGACAAATAAGGGCTTACGTGACAATTGACTGCTCGGCGTGTGGCGCAACACCTTCTACTTGCACATTGCAATCCGGCCCTCCAACATTGTTCTGCAATGCCAAACATCACTTCTGATGAATTCTGTAGTGAGCTGCAGGAAAACAAACTAGGCGCATATGGTAAGAAAATTAATATCACAAAGCAGATGCAAGTCTGATCGCTTTCTCCGGCTGGCTGCAAAGGTTTGACAGCATGCAATCAAGACTATTGTCACTCCTCTCAAACATAGCTTGCAGATCATACCATTGATAATGGGGCCACTGGTGGTAGCAACAGGCTTCCGTAGGGAAATTTTGTGAGCTTCTGCAACAATGGCAGCTTCAACAGGCCACTGGCTGTGGGCCTGTCCTCAGGCTTCTCTTTCAAACACTCTCTTATGAACCTCTCTACATCTAGTCCATAAGGCTTTATCAACTCAGTGATGGTCTTAGACAGCGTTCGCATGGCAGTTGACTTGCTGACGCGCATCTTTGTACCCCTTGACAAAGGCAGGTAGTCCTGAAACGGTGTGCGCCCTGTCATGGCTGTAAATAAGCACACGCCTACAGAATAGCAATTTAAACCTTGCTATGTCAGCAGCCGGATCTGCCATACAGTAGTCTCAAGACTAGCAAGAGGCCAAGTTTGTACCGGCAATCAAGGGCAACATGAATAGACAAGTGCCAACTGTGTGCACTAGACACAGACTCTTTGTACTACTGTAGTTGAAACAGCTGAAAAGAGCCACACTTGCCATCGTCTTTTATTTGTGCATGCAAACTCCACATCACAGCTTGATGCACAGCGCCAGAGATCAGTGAAGCTTACCAACACCCCACACATCCACAGCGTTTGTCACATCCTTAACCCCGTCAAACAGTATCTCCGGTGCTTCAAATGGCAAGGTGCCAATCTGTGTCTGCAGTTCCGAGCCAGAGCCATAGTCTTTGGAACAGTCAAAGTCTGTCAGCTTCGCTTGCATCCCACGATAGCCATTCATGGTGTCATGTGCGGGGTACATGAGGATGTTGTCTGGCTTCAGATCACGCTGCATGCCATAAATGAGCGCAGCTCAGTGCTTGCACAACATGTGTGTAATGTTCAACGTCTCTACAGTAGTGTTCACTATGTTTGGGAGTAAATTGTTTAGACATGACTAAGTGCATTACAACAAGCAGATTCAACAAGGCCCATGTAGCCACCCAAGACATCAGTACATATCAGGGACAAGTTTTACTCACATGAGCAATTGAGATTGTATGTATTTCCATGACTGCTTTGGCCAAGTGAAGAGCTGCAATACCAACATGCTCCGCCTGAAGCCTGTCTGCTGGTTGCTGATGGGTGTAGTACTGGAAGTTGCATGCTGCTTGTGGCATGGCAACAAAGACCTTCTCATCATCAGTCTGCAAATGCAATACCAAAGATGCAAGCTAGTATTTCATTTCATGCATGTCAAGATTCAGCAGCGTCACATACCCTGCTCAGTGCTCTTGGCATGCTCATGTTTGCAAGGAGTACCAATGCATGTGCTGCATAGGACATACTATGCGATGACCAGTGAGCACATATGCCTGACATCACGCAATACCCCAGATCAAGCACTGACCTGATCCTGCACAACAGCAAGAACTGGCACAACATGCGTGAAGCTGCCGCTTTCTGATTGGAGTTTTCCAGTATGCAGCTTCAGCATATTTTGAAGCTTGGCAAGAGGCCGCATATCATCCTCATCAGGCACTACCCGCAGATGTTTTAGAGCTACTTGCCCGTGAACTGTAGAATCAGCTGCATAAACAGCTGCCTTTGCAGTCAATGCTATGCGGTGTGTGATGAAGAACCCTGGAGCCATGTGTTGCATCCATGGCTGGTCAACTATCCTGCAGGCGTAACAGGGTTGTAAGCACATTTGACCGGACATGTATGGAAGGAGCGCATGGCCATTTGATGTTGCTGTCACAGTGCAGGCTAGCTGAGGCAGGTCATGTAAGTGCTGTCAGGGTGATTGGCAGTCAATGGGCGGCAAGCAAGTTCACAAAGTGAGTTGCAATGTTCCTTACTTGAATTGAGTCTGGAAGCTTGGTCGCGCTGTAGTAGCAATCAAAGACTCTGTCTCCTCAGTACTCTCATCACTTCCACTCTGCATGGAGATTGCAGTGGGGTTTGACCTGCATGTGAGAAAGCGTGCTTTGTCAGCATGCCAGCATGTTGTCTTGTGAAAGTCCTAGTTCCCAGGCAGCACCAAGATTGTCCTAGCCATCATAGTAGCATGCTAGTGGCTTACTGGAACAGGCAATGTGCATCGTGACTCATAGGAGAAGGGGTACTGGCTGCCTCTGACTCTGCAACATGCTCTGGGGTGCCTACAGAAGTACGTTACTCTTGCTCAAAGTCGTCAACCACAAAAGCGCAGGCCAGTGAAGCACCTGCCTGAAACTGCGGTATTGTCTGCGACCTAAACGGTTGCACACGCACCTTGCATGCAGGCAAACCGGGCTGCAAGCGCTTTTGCGAGCGAATCAAAGCCTGCAGGGCTTATCCGAGCAGACAAAGTGTGCGGGGTTTCGAGTTATCTCGAAACTGCGCTTGCCTGATACAACAGAAGCAACAGCCGAGACTTTTCTTACGACGGCGCAAGACGTACTGCACACATGCCGCAGCTGAAACAGCGCAAGTGCTGCACCTTTTCAGCGGCAGTTCAGAGCGGCACTTTCGATTTTGGCGCGCAGCATTGCAAGTCACGTGCTCCGGAACCATTTTATTTGCATCTGTCGATGCTGCTTTGGTTACCAGCTTTGGTTACTACAGATAGTCAACAGGGAATGTCGATTCGTATTCGTTGGCTACCACATTTCTTTGTCTCCACCCATTTGCAGTCGAACTGGGTAGCTGTTTGCACGCCCTGAGCGAAGGGATGGTCACAGTCAGGCATGTGTGCTATGTTGCGACATCGTCCAAGGGAAGGCATGCGAACTTGGCTGAGGAGGTGGGAATTCTCGGGCGCATGCATGTCAAGTTTGCATGCATGCACGTCGCCTTCACCTTGGTATCTTCTATTTTATTGCAACTTACTCTTGCATCTTCAGAGTTGACTAACGAATTCTAAAGGTTTGGTGGCATGACTTTGGGGAAAACCCCAAGTTATTCCAATAAATAAGCCAAGCAGGGGGTGGGGTGGTGGGGGTCAGGGTCCAATACAATTTACAGACTCAGCAGAAATCCTTGTGAGGAACTCAGCTTTTGAGTAGATCTCTATGCTTTTCAAGAATTCTTGTAAATGTGTAAATGGGTAAAAAGGAGGAATCAGTTCAGCGCTAAGTACCGGCTGTTCAATTGGAACATGATTTGGGCTGTGAATTAGGAGTAAAAGGACAAATTAGCCTGACAAATGGTATGGTATTTTGGATGTTCAAAAACATGGGTTACTAAAGGGGCCCTGTTTGGCAGTGTTTAGTTACACCTCCATCCCACCTGCTTAAAACAAGATTCTGACATAATGACACATTCTCAAGAAAAAACCATAATGGTCAGTGGTCAGTCAGACAAATATTGAAAAATATGGTGTGCAACAAACCCAAGCTGGTGGGAGTTCTGTTCGAAAAAGAGCCTAAGGTCCCGTTGGTGGTAGTTTGGGCCAAATAATGAGAAGTGCTGACCACTAATGATGCTGTAAAAAGGGCAGTCAAAAAGGAAATGTTGCTCATCTTCAACTGCTTGCATAGAACAGCGACGACAATTACGTTGTTCTGTAGGTGGTTTGGGTCCTAACCATCTGTCAGTCTCGACCCTCAGTGAGTGACCACCTAACCTGAACTTGATGAGTGAAAACAATGAAGCACTGGGTCTTATGTCACGAAGGTAAGATGCCATGACATTGGAGTCAGAAAACATGTTGTCCATGAAAAAGCTGACCTCTGTAGCTGAAGATTGGCAAATGCTGTGGTACCGTTTGTCCATCAGTTGCTGCTCAGCATTGGCTAATGAGAAAGTCCCCTCTGCTAGCACACCTTCAGATCCATGTTGGCTCAGCCAAAGGGACAGTTTTTGCCACCAAAGAGTGTTCACAGATGAGGCATGAGTAAAAGCCTTCTTGCAAGAAGTCATGATGGCACTTAATTGACCACCCTGTCAGAGGGTAACTCGCTGAGCCTGCTAACATATTTGAGAACCATTTATTGCCAATGTAATTGCAATGGCACTCTTCCTAATTCGCATTAAACAACGCCATCCGGAACAGACTTGCGCACATAGGACCAGTCGCGGCAGGCTGAGCAGGCTGAGACGGGGCGCAATGTACTGGGGCTGTGGAGCCATCCGAAAGGGCGGTGGGCGACTGGGCCCTAGGTGGACCTAGGAAACCGTGACGTGTCCTACACACCTTTCTGCTGGCAGAGGGGGGCTACTGCAGTCTGCACCGCACGATCTCATCGATGGCATTGGTCCATTAGTAGCACGAACAGTGACGCTGAAGGACGGCAATTTGTGTCAGCTTCGTTTCTTCCCACTGGCGATCTAAGAGTGAGCACTGTCTGCGTACTTCAGGCTTCCTGATCTTAAACTATGACTTTCTGCACATAGGAGGACAGATCAAAAGTTGTGCCTGTCTTCGTAGGTGTGATGCCCGAGTTTCAGGCTGACCACAACCTCAGGCCGCGCAAGAAACGCCACACTTCAGTTTCCAAGCCTGACGGTTATACAGTGGTCATTCGCCTGCCTAAGGACAACAACAAAGCCTTCAAAGTATCTCACCAATTGTTCCAAAATGCTATGCTGAAACATTATGGGCAAAAGGAGGCCAAGGAAGGCTGCAGTAGCCAGGAGACAGGCAGCAACTCTAAACAGAAATCACTTCTTGACAGCAGGCAGTAAAGCAACAGGGTCTAAGTCTGACAGCTCGGCTGTCTGTTGATACGGATATGGTAATGAGGTCTGTCTGCCCTTGCTGCTGTTTAATTTGGAGCAGTATTACTTTGGGGTATACAGATAAACACAGCTGATTGGTTTGCAGGCTTTTATTTCCAGACAAGTTCCCTGAACGACTGCTTCCCAGTCAGGATCTTTGTAGACTGGTTTTTGAGAGTTAGCCAGGTATAACAACCATAGTTGTACAGCTACATATCAAGTCTTGTCACATACATCCTCCAGTCATCATTGCCAAGGATGCAGAAGGGGTTCGTCTGGATTCCGTACTTTGTTGGTCTGAGTTCTTGGTGCAACATGGGTTTACCATTCTGGAGGGTGATTCTGGAGGGTGCTGAACAACATGAAGCAAGAGACTTGCGAATTGGGACTCAAGATATCCCAGACAGACTGAATTGTTTGCAAGCAATTGCATTAGATCGCTTTGTGGTCACCACAGATCGGCGCATGTGGGACCCTGGCTGATTGACATGTGTTCACCGTGAGTAGCAATGGGGTATGCCAATCGAGTTGAAATAGTCTGTCATGTCTTGCCCATGATGTGTCATTATTCAGTGTTTTGTGTTGCGATGTTGCCTTACAGGTCAAGGCTGGTGAGGCTTGATTGTGTCAGCTATGCCATATTGGCATTTGCGCAGCGCTGCCCCCACGAAACCTGTTTGATCGTGCACATGTTACAAAACATTATTGTAGAGTATGACGGCATCGATTGAAATGTTAAATGTCATTCTACGTCGTACAGCGCAGACTGGAGACCATGTGTCCCCTGCAAAGCAATTGACTCATTACTACACAAGAAAAAGAGCATGTGTTGAACATACCACAACATGAAAGTAAATTGAAAAATTAGACCAATGCATGCTGACATAAGGCGGGACCAAATAATCAATCACATTCAGCGTCCCTTGGGCAAAGAGACAGTCAAAGCGTACACTGGATTTTTGCACAATGACATTTAAAGGTTTGCTAAAAGCATTGCGATTGCAAGGAATGTCATGATTAATCAACACTATGCATGGCAGCGCCAATGCACTTAATTAGAACAGAGTACCTGTGGGAAAAGCAGTTCCTAAGCTAATGCTCTGGTACATTAAGGTCATCGGTGACAGGAGCAACAGTGTCTGACTGATCCCGGAAAAGGGCTGAAGACCATGTCTGATGTGGACATAAGCTGGGCAACCAGAAAGAAAACGCTCGAACCGAATCAAGCGGTTTCGCCTACCGCCGACACGTAATTGCGTGGCTCCGTTAGTGACGCACCGTAACAGAACCACTGACCGTACACGTAGACATCTGTAGACTCCATCTAGTGTCTCTCTTGCAATCAATCAACCAATCGATATATTGAATGTCCTGGGGGGCAACTGGGACCCAACAGACAAAAAGTTCAGTTCAGTGAATTCATACAGACAAAATTTGCTTCCTACATGCAAGGCATTGCCTAAGTAAACCACCACATGCATTTGATTCACACACTTGCACATTCCTTGAGTCTGTTCATTCGTCTGCTGAAAGGTTCACTTCAAGAGGGTCATGTGAAACAGGCCGATGACTGATGACTGCAAAGTCCAAATGTGCGAGCTGGCCGCATGTCCGCACCGACACATCTGCGGACGCACAATTGTCCAGCTAGCTTGTCGCTTTGCAACATGACGTCGGCTGCCACATGTAGCCATTGCCGGACGAGTAGCCTATTGCAGGTGTTCTAACGACGCAGCCATGCTTTAAACATGTCAAACAACTTGCAGTGAGTGTCTACGAACGAAGACCGTGGTGTTGATGCAGGCAAAATCACATTTCACGGGCAGATCAGTTTTTAGAGCATGTAAGCTGCCACACAGACGCCAGGTGAACGTCGCTCCACGGATAGCAGTCGCCTGCAAAGAAGGAATTGGGCAAGCTTTCAGATCGGATCTCGAAATCGAGCTGTTTTGCTCATGCCTCAATTAAAAATTGAATCGTCAAGTGCAGGCTGGTAGGGCATTGGTCGTCCAAACTACAGCCTTAGCTCAAAAGGCTGAATACATCTGGATGGATGGCAATGAAGGCGCAGAGGGGAAGGCAAGTTGCACCTTACAGCGCACCTGACAAAAGCGAGCACTAAAGACACCATGCTATCTTTCAGCCTCACTTGTTAAGTTGCAGCTGTAAAAGCGTATGCCATGCACAGGGTCTGGTCTTCAATGAGATGAGAGCAAAGACCAAGGTGATTCAGGAGCCTCTGGGAATGAACCCCAAGGACTACCCAGACTGGTCATTTGATGGATCATCCACTGGCCAGGCAGAAGGCAACAACAGTGACTGCATTCTCAAGTGCGGCGTCTTCACTATACTGATTAAGCACAAACTGTGTTGTGGTTTTTGTGACACATGGCAGTGTGCTTCCCCTGCCTCAGACAAAATGTGTTTGTTTGCTTTTGTGAACAGAAGTCTGCATCCCTGATGTGTTGACACAGACCGCCTAGCCAAGTTAAGTCGTGTAGCACTGTGCAATGTCTCAGTGTGTTTTCTGCTGTGTACTACATGCATACATCAGCTCAACCCCAAATAAAGCATGCAATGTCACAGTTTATGATCCGGCATGAATCATTCATGAGAAAGCCCAAGCATTTCTGTGCCATGCAGTCTGCTGCATGCATGTGCAAGGGACCAACGACCTGCCAGTGCTGTGTGATGCAACTGCAGGGATTGAGTTCAGTTGGGAATATCCTGCATAGTTGTAAAATGATCTCATCTCTTGCTTTGCAGCCCAGTGTATGTGATGCAGCAGAAAGATGACAATCTGCTCGTAGTGAGACTGGAGTCATGTCCTGCATGGATTCTGGTAACACCTTGTGTCCTGCCTTGCAGCCCAGTGTATGTGACCCCAGACCCCATCCGAGGGGATGACAATGTGCTGGTGCTCTGCGAAGTGTTCTACCCTGACGGCACCCCACATGAGACCAACACGCGTGCCAAGCTGGAGGCTCTTATTGATGACAAGATCAGGGCAGAGGCTCCCCTATATGGCTTTGAGCAGGTCAGCCTTTCCTGTAATCTCTCACCCTCACCTGCAGTCCAGCAGATACCATACAACTGCTTCTCTGCTGGAGGTCCTAATGTCTGCCTGTTTGCACAGCATGTCTCTGAGCATCCAAATGTGTGCAAGATATTGGTTGTTGTGGGATAACAAAGAAAAGGTGGACCGCATTTCCCGATGAGTCAAACCATGGCATGGCTCAAATCTGCTTGCTCGACCATTTCTTGCGCTTTATGTTGCTGATCCAGACAGAGCTCTGCAGTTGCTTGTGCTGTCAGTGTATGTCTTTCCGCTGCTGTGTGTCAAAAGAAGCTGTCTGGCCTGCTGAGGCACGTTTCTTGGCCTCATGAAGTGCATCAGGTCCGGCTCTCAGATAATTTATCTGTTGCCAATCAGGAGTACACATTGCTGACCAAGGGAGGCCAGCCATATGGGTGGCCCAATGGAGGATTCCCCGCCCCTCAAGGACCCTTCTACTGCGGGGTGGGCTCAGAGGCTGTGTATGGCCGCCAGCTGGCTGAGGCACACATGGATGCATGTGTCAGAGCAGGTCTCATCATCTCAGGTAAGCACAGCAGAGTGTGCCAGAGTAGACGTATCCTCAGACGCACACGACCAAGTGGCACAACACATGGAGAGGTACCGTCAGATCACATGAGCTAACAAACCAAAGCTTGTGTCAATGCTGAATCGCAAGCCAGTAGCTGTTGTGCTGCTCAACATTGACACAGCACTTGTTTGGGTGGCTCATCTGTGATTGCACCTGTCTACATGCACCATTGCATTCCAGTGTGGTCACAGCCATGCATGCACATACCTGCATGACACTTGCAACTAACTGCTCTAGATCTGTGATCATGTATATGGAAGTAAATGCTAGCAACTGGCCTGCTTGTGACGTGAGGTTGTCACAGACTTTGTTTGCCAGGCCAAAGTGTGTAGCCAAGATAGTCATAAGTGCAAGAGATCTGGTGGCAGACATGTGTGACATTTGATGGCAGATGCCAATGCTGAGTCTTTGCATAGCCTTGGGAAATTGCCATGTCACAATATTGACACCAGCTACATTACTCCTCACCTGGTCATTTGACAGATACAGTGTGCGAGCACAGGCGTCAACGTTGAGGTGAGGTGACGCCATGGCAATGGGACTCCGGATTAGTCTTCTGGGGCTTTTATATGCACTGTGATGTTTTGCGGCAATTGGCGTGTTGGCGTCATCCAAAGAGTCAGTCCGCTGTCTGAAGAATGTGTCATGTGGTGGCAGGTATCAATGCTGAGGTGATGCCAGGGCAGTGGGAGTTCCAGATTGGGCCTGTGGGGCCTTTGGAGGTTGGGGACCAGGTGCACCTGGCCCGGTACCTGCTGCACCGCTTGGGAGAAGATTTCAACATTGTGGCCACCTTCAACCCCAAGCCCATGAAGGGAGACTGGAACGGTGAGCAACTCATTCACAGCACAACATCAAGCTTGATCTACCAGTTCATCAAGCTGAGCATAACGAAAGCTGAAGGGCAGGAATGTGTCCAACTGTGCAGTTTGCATTGTCATCTGTGATGCAGCTTTTGTTCTTTGGACATTACCAATTTGGTTGCATATCATCTATCCAGTGGTTTCATCTACCAACCCAACAAGAGGCAATGGCCTGTTTGGCATCTGACTGTTTATGGTCTGCATACTTAGCATATGGTATATAGTCTGGGTAAGGGCCCCAATGACGTGTATGTTAAGCATGTTACAAACCTGCAGCATACCACTTGTATGTCGTGTACTAGTACAAAGTGTTTGACTCGCCACTCACTCAATGTGAATACCAATACGAGGCAACTATTCACAATTTGTATTGTGGTGCTGATGCTCAGGTGCTGGAGCACACACCAACTTCTCCACAGAGAGCATGAGGAAGGAGGGGGGAATGGCAGCCATTGATGCAGCCATTGAGCGCCTTTCCAAGACACACCCTGAGCACATCAGCCAGTATGGTACCGGCAATGAGCTGCGACTGACTGGCAAGCATGAGACATGTGACATGAACACCTTCAGGTAGGAGCTGTCACTGTTGCAATGCAGGGTTGTCTTGGCAATTTTGTTAAGCCTCTTTTCAGCCAAAGGCACTGTGTGGAAGCATATGAGTGAATCAGTCAACAACAACAAGCATGACTTTTGCATGGCATGCAAAGCCTCGCCTTGCCAGGCATTGTGGGCATCTGTCAATCGGTGTCATGCATTATCTGAGTACATCATTATCCTGTGTAGCATCAGCTCACATGTGCTGCTTGTCATTACAATTGTATGCAGTTGTATGCAACTGATTCGATGTGCAAAGTCACCAGATGTTTGATGTGCAAGCTTAGTAGCTTCCAGAACCGCGCCAGGATAAAGTGATGTGTGTGCAGGGCTGGTGTGGCTGACCGAGGAGCATCAATCAGAATCCCATTGCCTGTGCAAAGGAAGGGCTACGGGTACCTTGAGGACAGAAGGCCCTCAGCCAATGTGGATCCTTACACAGTCGCTCGGCTTCTCATTAAGACCTGCCTCAAGTAGACAGGACATAAGGCAGTCTAGAATTGCTTGAAACACATGTGTGAACTACAGAGCGTGCAGGTCCAACAAATGGCTGCCGACTTTAGCGCACAGCTTGTGACTACAAATTTTGGGTTGACTTCTGAGTGATGCTACCGAGTGTGCTTTGGTGTACCTTGCAAATCCCTTTGACACCCATGACCTTTTATGGATAGCCTCTCATGTCATGACATAAGTCATACTTGTGGTGCCAATGGGACCTGTCCTTCACTGTGGCTTGAAGATGTAATTCCAAATTAAATAACTAGCAATTAAATGACCAAGACTGATTGCAAGCACAAGCTCACTAGTGAGTACTGAGCTACCCAGCACAAAGTCGAATACAGAGATATGACATAGCAGCATCCGAACCGCACGGCAGCTTTAACATAATGTCTGATGCAGACCTTGCCGACCTGAGCTGACAGTGGTACTGGCTCTGAGCATGCACTGGGTATGCTGATGACCCTGCATCGCATCTAATGCTGCATTTCATCACCAACAGCTGCACACTAGTCACTATCTTCATCATGTGAAGCAGCAGAACCACCCGGCAGCAATGTACTGGCGGCGCCAGGGGGCTTCCCAGCAAGGTAGGCTGTGCTGTGATCCTTGTACCTCTCAGGAGCAAGGTCTGCCTGCTTTTCCAAATCCTCCCTACAGCAGGACTCCAAGCAGTTAGAGTGTGTATATCCTTTGGACCTTGCCCCCTCAAGGAGGGCCTACATGCTTTCATGTCACAAGCAAGGCCTAGGCTGATCATGCAGACTTCTACAACCACAATGCACACCAGTAGAGCAGCATTTGATCCACATATGATAGCCCACATCTATGACTTGCAGCATAACACACATGCATTGCCAATGCCTGCATGATCCTGTAGGCTATAAACAAGACACCATGACATGCTGCATCATATTTGCTGACTTCTAGCTTCATATCACGATGCTAAGTACCTGATGATGCACTTCCACTCAGCCTTTTCACCTTCATCCAGTTCACTGAGAGCCTCTTGCCAGTTGCTGCTGCTGCTGCTGCTGCTGATGCCACCAGCACTTCCTGCCACTTGCTGAGTACCTGTACAGGCACATTCCCTTCTCATTAACTGTAGTACTCAGCAGGAGCAAGCTGAAGGAGTGACTGGCAGAATGCATGTAAGCGGGGAAGCTTGAAATCCAACAGGCAGGCTACTGATGCATTGCTGCTAAATGCCCCAGGACTAACCTGCGCCGTGAGACCGACCAGCCCCAACAGCCAGCTGCTGCATCATGGGACCCAGGCTCTGCATGATGGCCCCAAAGCCACCCCCTGCATCTGCGCCCCCGCCCCCCGCTTGAGGGCTTTGCTCAGACTGATCTGCCCTGGTGCCACCTGCCCTCTGCCCTAGGGTCTCAATCATGCCTGTCACACCTCTGGACACCTCAGGGTCTGACATCATCTGACCAGCCACCTGCGATTATTCACATCGAGGCTGGTAATTAGGGAGGGTAAGATGATCATGTCTCTGACCTGGCTTAGGAAATGTGCATTGATGGACATGCAGGTCCACAGACAGACTTACATACACTTTGTTTGCTCAGATCTGACTGCTAACAGATTTGGTCAGATGAAAGGGGTACAAGACTGATGCAGGGACGCAGCATGTGCCTTGGCCTAAAGAGTGGGATGTGACATCATCCCAGCTTGGCAATTAGCAGTCGCTTGTGAGGGATGGTGTGAATCAAGTTGACTCTGTCCTGACCTGCATCAAGCTATTGAGGTTGAGTCCTCCACCCGCGCCTGAACCACTGCCACCGCCAAACATGCCTGCCATGAGAGCGTCCAATCCACCAGCACTGCTTGCCTGCACCGCACCTCTGTTGGGCTGAGCAATCTCCTCAACAGCCTCCCCTCTGCTGGCAGCGGCACCAGGCTTAGCACCACTGGGCAACCCACCCACAGCTGTGGCGGGAGACTGGGACAGCCCTTCACTAGGGGGGCTGCTGCCCCGCCTGGCACGTTTGACATTGTCCTGCTGTGGTTGTGAGGGGGCAGGACGGCTACCAGGGCTCTGCCTACTGCTTGTTGACTGGTCAGCAGAGGGTGAGGTGCTTACGGGTGTGGGGCTTCTTGGATGAGACTTCTTACTGCCCTTGTCACGGGGTGGCAGAGCAGCAGAGCCCAGGCCCACTGCACGCTGACCGCCAGGCTTAGTCACCCCTGAAGCTGGGCCAGCAGCTGAGGCTGAGGCAGGGTCTGGCAGGGGCTGTGAGGAAGGCAATGAAGATGCAGGGCCTGCTGCAGGCTCACTCACAGGCAGCTGCTGTGACAGTGACTCTGAAGCGGTGCAGCTGAAAAAGTAGCTGCAGAGGTCACGTCAGCAGCTTGAGCAGTAGTTTGTGCAGGTGTGGAGTGTGCAGTCCCAGCCCCTTGGGGTGCAACGAGTCCCTGAATATTGACAGATGATGCACCAGCCTGAGTCAGCGCATCAATGAGCCCCTGTGCGTCCATCTGGCTAACAAACGCATCAGCTGATGGGTTCATGCCAATCATTGCGTCTAAGGAGTCACTGAGACCAAGCTGGGGTCTGCTCGCTCCACTCCCACTGCCGCTTGCACCAGCAGCAGCTGGGGCGGTGGTGCCAGCTGCGCCAGAAGCAGGCGCAGTGTTTCTGCTTGGAGCAGAGGCAGTGCCTGCCTGGTTGCTGCCTGTTGCAGCTCCTGGCGCCGCCTGGCTGATGAAAGGACTGAGGGAATGCATGAGTGCGCGTGCCAGGTGTTGCATGACAGGTGGGTTCAGGAGAGTCTCTGCTGTAGCAGCACCTGCTGCAGAGGCATTGCCTGCGGGCTGGCCTGATTGGCTATTGCCTGCGGGACCAGCTGCAGTAGCAGCTGCTGTGGCAGTTGCGGTTGCAGCTGGTGCAGGTCCTGATGGATTGGCTGCGCTGACAGCTGACTGGATGGCAGACCCAAGCATTCTGCCCAACCTTTGAATGATTGGTGACAGGTCGACAGGGGTGCCGTTACCCACTTGAAGGCTGACTGGACTGTTGACAGGACTCTGCAACCATGCAGACACAGTTGAGTAACGCAGATAGGCAGCTGCCAGAACATTGGAGCAGCTGCATTCAGGATACAGTAACACTGTGAACACCAACCGCGAGGCCCGCTTTGCTAAGGCAGGTGTGAGGCGCAGAGCAGTAAATCATGCCTGAACAGTTGAATGACTTGGAGTTTGCAGTCTGTTCACTTTGGAAAGGCAGTTGTGATGCAAAGGGCATTGCAACATGGCCCCTGTGAAGGGCTTGGAGTTTGCAATCTGGGCAACAGGCAAGCACATGATACAGTAACACTGTGATCCCCAACCACAATGCACACAGGTAATCTGGTCAAGACTACATACACCATGTGGTGCAAGTACCTGCTGACCAAGAGGAAGGGGTTGAGAGCCAGGGGGGCGGCTGCCAAAGCGGATGCTGACAGGTGGAGCACCTGGCACCTGTATCACCTGTCTGGACTCACCAATACTGACTCCTGCAGGTCATGACAGACAAGCCTGGGTGGAAGAGAGGTTGATACAGCACTGAATGCACAACGATACTGCATGGCAGTTCAAAGCAGATAAGTATTGATGAGCAATGAAAGTATGCAAAGCACAGGTATCACACAAGGTCCTTTCTGCCAGCTTCAGCTGTAGCAGACACACAATTGCAAGACATGTGTTGACATGGCAAAAGATCACCACCAGCGAAGTGCAGTAACCACAATTGCAGTGATTGCGCAATCCGGCTCATGTTGAGCTAGGTACATGCAGGGCAAGTCAGCAAAGTATGATCAGCTCATTGCAGAGAACAAAAGCAAACGCTTTACAAAACGCAAAAAAAACAACAGCAGCAATGTGTGCCCTGGCTGTGGGCCTGCCAGAAAATGCAGAGTCAGTCAAAATAAGGGACCAACCTGGCCTGTTTGGCTGACCACCAGCACCAGCACCAGCACCAGCAAAAGCAGACTGCAGCAATGTGCCCAGGTTCAGACCAATGGCCTGGCCAGCCCTGTTTGCATCAGCCCCAGCTCCGGCTCCAGAAGCTGCCCCAGGACCTGCACTGCTGGCTGCACCACCTCTGTTGCCAGCAGCACTTGTAGGGCCATTAGCAGCAGGGGCAGGGCCAGCCATGGTGGGCCTGGCTCCATCTGGCCCCAGGTGCATTGCCCCCAGGGGCATGCCAGGGAACAAGGGGATGCTCATGTTGGATGTCATGAACTGCTGTCCACTGGCGGGATTATAGCCAATGGCTGGCCGGGATCCTGCAGACCAACAGCTTGGTGAATAGCAAACCAGTTCTATGTTGTTTGTGGTGTTCATCAATAATACATGAATTACACAATGCCCACCAAGCTTGACATAGCATTCTTGTTGTCGACGACATTGCTGCACTGGCTGCATTTGCACATTGACAGGCTGAGGAAACCATGTTGGAAGGAACTCGGCAAAATGCCTCCGCAGTTTTGGGAAAGGAGGACCCTCCCTATATGGAGAGAGTGGCACAAAATAGGGGGTGGCGACTGTTTACTAAAAACGTGTTGCCAGACACGGCATGGTCCATGTTGTGACGATTTTTGCAGATCAGCAAGGCCTCTTTGTGCAACAAGCTGCGATTCAGGCCCTTGCTGGGTACGCCATCTGACAGAAGGACACTGTTGAGTAGAAGGGTGGACAAAGGTGTCACGCACCGTCAGGACGAATGTAGTGGGCGCTGGTGAGAGCCAGGGGCCCTGCGTCTCCTTGCATTGCTGCCACACCTGCTGAGCAGGCTCTGGCCAGCTCCATAAGCAACGGGGCCAGGCGGTACAGGTGAGACCCTGCTGACCTTAGGTTTGCCTGCATGCCATGTCAAACCGCTGTCTTGACATGGCCAGTCATGAAGGCAATGATGCTGTTGAACACATCAGTGAAGCAGAGCAAGAAGCCAGCAATGCTATTGTGCAGGAAGAAGATGTGATGACACGGGCGTGTCAGGGATGGCAGCAGTCTGGAAGTGCAAAGAGCCAGCATGCAAGGGGCACGTCAATTTGCTGTGAGCTCACAAGCCGTACTGAACTAAACAGCCATGTCATCCATCAAGGTAGTGACAACACAGACATAGTGGTTTACCAGGACTTGCGCTCGGTTGTCCCCTCCAAAGCTGTGTGTCGACAGCAGGAGCTGCGCAGCATTGCTCAGAACATTGGCTGGGTCCTGGAAGGCATCCCCCTCAAGGGTGGTCTGCAACAAGGATCCCAAAGCCATGGTGACAACAGGTGAGATTGCCGCCCTTCTTCGGCGGCGTCTGGAACTGTCTTCACTCCTATCAGCAGATGCAGACTCCCTTGCTGCAGACGTGGACTGTCTTGCTGCAGATGCAGATTGCCTGGCAGTGGAAGCAGACTCCCTAGCTTGAGAGGCAGACTCCCGAGCTTGAGACGCAGCCTGCCTGGCTGTTGCAGCAGCCTCTCTTGCTGCTGCTGCGGATGCCCTCGCTGCAGATGTGGAGCTTTCACTCTGGGCAGCTTCAGACTGAGGCTGAACTGGAGACCCGAAAGGCTGAGCCTGCTCTAGCGAGTCCTGAGCAGTTGAGCTTGCTGCTGGGGCCCCTGATGAGTCATCAGTTGTCACGGGTGCAAGCATTGCAGCGGTTCCATTACCAGAAGCAGCAGCTGTGCCAGCTGTTGTGTTTACCTCTGCTGCCTGCTGATGGGTGTGAACAGCAGCGCCGTTGCTGGGGCCTTGCTGCGCTGCTGATGCATTTTGCTGAGCATGTGCAGCTGCTTGTGCAGCGCCACTCTGTGTGGCTGAGTTTTGCCTGGTAGATGAGCCTACACATGGCAGTCACAATTGGCAGTCACACTTGGCAGTCACACTTGGCAGTCACACATGGCAGTCAGACATATGGCAGTCACAAACTTACGCCAAAGTGCTATAAGCAAGCAGTTGCTATGTTGCGCGTCCTGGGAGCCGCAATGCATGCATGCTGTCAAGACCCTCTTGATGCAATTGTGATCAATACACAACATCCTTCGTGGTTATCCAGAATGCCTGCGCAAAGATCCTGAGCAGCCAAACAGCAGTGCAAAGTGGCGCAAGCCTGCCCAACGGCATGGCTATAACTGATCAAAGTGGTCAGTACAGCTGCCTGTATCATGCATGACTACGACACAATGCAGCAACACCACGAACTGAGATACAGACCTGATGCTGGTGCTGGTGGCTGCCAGGAGGCTTCAGCATCCAGGAAAGCTTGCTGCTCAGGGCTGAGAGCTGAACGGACAGATGGGGTCAGAATGCCACGTACTGCCTCCAGAAGCTGCGTCTGTTCACGCAGCTCATGCTCTGCAAAGAAGTAACAGACATAACAGTGGATGTCAACCAGTGAATGGATCCTGGGGGTACAATTTTAGTGCTTGTGCCCAACCAGTGAAGGGAAGCTAGGGTACGATTCTAGCAAGGTCATCGCCCCAGCCTGTCAGCCCACACACAATCAAAAGCAAAAAGGGATGGTTGCAGCCAGATGGCCAATGCGTCATGTCAATGCAGAGATCATGCAGCATTTGTGATTGTAAGTATGTGATACATGTGTGATTGCCACCTATGACTGTGAGCAAATGCAGACCTTGGCCAGGAGGGTATGATAAAGATGGCAGCAAAACTGACGGATTCTGCATGATCTCCTGTAGCTTGTCCAGATATGTCTGTATGCTGGCAAGCATATTGGGCCGCCTCTCCCCTGGCATTCCACCAAAAGCTTGCATACCAAAGTCCTGCCCAGCCTGGCCTTGCAGCGTGCTCATGAGCTGCACACATAGCCGCACAAATGAGCAAAGGTGGTGGTTTTTGGCAGAAGCTTACAAAGAGGCTAGTGAAACACCTTGTAAAAGTACTTTCATCTGAATTTCAACATTGCTAGAAGAACAATGCAGTAGTTAGAGACAGTAACATAAGCAAACATGGTGCTGTTGCACTCAGTGTCAGGCCGCTGATGCATGGGTATTTAAGCGTATATGTTGTGTAGTGTTCACCTGTTGCGCAATGAACTGAGCTTCTTGGCCACCTTGATGGTCAACATTCCCACCTGCACACAGCAAGCCTTTCAGCGCATCATTGAGAGGCACCATCAGGTAGTGATCAAGGCAAGGCACAGCAGCTGTGATACCTGCAGCATTTTCTCCCTCGCCAGCCGCAAATCCTGGCATACCACCTTGACCCCCAAACTGGGTGAAGATGCTGGAGAGCAGCTGCACAAACACAAAAGCCTTACTTAGCTTCTGCAGTGCTGACTGGCTGGGCAGCCCTGGGATAAGGCAGCCCACAATGGCAATGAGAGTGTAGTCTCAAGCTTACAGCATTGACGTCTGTCTCCTCTGTGTCAAGCTCCAGGCTTCCAACTGCTATAGGGATTTGTCCTGCTTGTCAGCAAAGCCACAGAAGGCTCAAGATTTTGCTTCCAGCCTTATCTTGCTATGCCTCTTGAGCGCATGCAGTTGTTGAGCGCATGCAGTCACATACCTTGACCTGGTAATTGGGGTGCCTGCCCTGCTGCAGGGGAAGGCGCAGTTGGTGCCCTTTCTACCAAATGCAGTGTGTGCCCTTCTTGCACTCCTGCAATGCCGGCTGCAAATGTCACCAGGTCGAGTGTATAGAGTTACTGAGCAATTGATCTGGAACCTACCGTGTGCTTGCAGCTGCTGGTCATTGTCAAGCACGCGGCCCTTGTATATGATTCTCTGCCGATCTTGAGGAATGTTGGCTTTGTCCACCAATAGCTGCTTGAGGTTCCCAACTGTTGCCTGCAAGGCAGCATACCCGATGTGCATGCTGCAGCCTTGAACAGCACTGTCGAAGCACAGTACTGTTTATACCGTCAGAGGTATCCTGAGCTCGTAAGTAGCCGGCTGCATTGTCTTGACTTTGACATTGATCTCCTCAGCAGAGCTGCTCTGAGGTGTATCAGCCATCTTGGTGTGTGTGTCCAATACAGATCAGTCCAGCAGTAGCTGGCGTGCAATCTGGTTCAGATGTATATGTTCGAACACGTCTACACAGGTGAATGGTCAAGTACGAGGTTCCCTGCACCGCACGACGAAGCGTGCTGAGTGCGTCCAGCTGCTATGCATATGCTTGCTGGAGAGTTCTCCCGGCAACTGAGGGATTGATTGACGATTTTTGCTGCAGCCCAGAATTGACCTATTTGACTCGACTGCTGCAGGTTGACCGCAACTCGTAAACAACTGAGCTGTTGCTTGTGATCAACCGCTGTTCAACAAGCCAGCAAAGCCTTTGCGTGGGCTTGCGCTGCACTGCAGCTTGCTTGCTTGCTTGCGTAAATTTAGCCGCAAGCGCGTGATCTTGGCCCAGAATATCTCCGCGAAGGCCGGAGAGCTGCTTGACGTGAAAAGCTGAGCTCGTCACAAAGTGCTGTGTAGCCTTTTCATGCAGAGCGCCGTTTGGGGCCCTCGCGTGTCTGCTCCAGTTTTCTCTTACGTACAGTGTCCTGTTTGTACCCGCTCGACACAGAAGCGAGCGAACAGGCTGAGCCACCGGGCTGCAGCATCGGCGGCACCAACTGTAGAGCCACAGTCAAGCGCATCTACATCTGTACGCCTCGTGCTTGGTCTGACCAGCTGCAGCCCAGCCTCATAGTCCAGCCTTGACCTGACTATTTGCTGTTGCCCCCACAGGATAATGGAGTGTATATTAGGAGGCGTGCACCAGAGGGTATAGGCAGTCAGGGGTATGTGCTACAATATATTGGCGTTGTGCAGCTTGGCATTTTTGCTTGGACTCAGCCATTTGCATTGCTGAAAACAGGTGCGGACCTGTTGATTTCAGAGTCATACAGTCAGATGAAAACAAGCCCCGTAACATTCTTGAGGAGATAGTATGGTAAGTCTTTGTCTTGCAGAAGCTGCGGATAGCGCTTTCTAGTACATAGCTTTGCACGTCATGCATGCATGTGCAGATCCGCAACATGCCTGACTCAGGTACAAAGCAGTTGAGATAGAGAAGATGAGGGAGAAGCAGCCAATATCACGGCTGTCTCTCATGCTGAAGATGGCACCCCCCAGCCGAGACTTCATTGGAGCTATCAGAGCTGCACAGGCTAGAACCGGCAAGCCAGGTCTAATAGCAGAAGTGAAAAAGGCTTCCCCCAGCAAAGGCATCATTCAGCCAGACTTTGATGCCGTCAAGGTAAGTTCAATGCCAAACATTGGACTACTGAAGCAGAGCAGCTGCTGATGTGGTTCATGCAGCACAATCGCAACGCATGCATCAGCATCAGCACAGCACAGAAAGACACATGTACTACGCGCCATGCTGTGTTGCAAAAAGGGTCAAACAATTTGTTATTCAATGTTGTAGTGCATTGGTCGCCTGTGCTGCCAAGCCAGGATGTCTAATGAGTCACACTAGTGGCTCCACACCCTAGACTGTAATGACAAACAGCCAAAAGTTCTGAAGCTAAGGCGGTAGATATACATGAGTCTGCGTGTGTCCAGATAGCAAAGGCGTATGAGGAGGGCGGTGCAGCTTGCTTGAGTGTCCTCACAGACCGCAAGTTCTTCCAAGGCAGCTTTGAGTACCTGCAAGACATCAGGAACGCTGGAGTCACTTGTCCCCTGCTCTGCAAGGAGTTCATAGTAGAGGTAGCACTTTGTCTTGCATTCTCAGACTGCACAAGCAAACTGATGTTGCTCAAACAACATCACTTCCACAAGTGTCATCTTGCTGACACAGGCATATGTCACCGGCGTATGACACAGGCGTGTGTCACAGGCAGAGATGATAGTCAACATCGTGAATGATCTTGATGAGGAAGTCATTGGCATCAGCCACAAGTGTGACCCACTGCTTACTGAGTGTCATCATCACAGTGTCAGCATAAATGGCTGGAGAAGTCCAGCTAGGGCTCCCAAGGCACCATGCAGATGCAAGCGCACACAAGCTTTCTACACTGCCACGTGGCTGCATGTGTCGCCGCTGCTCACTCCCCTCCTGATTCGCATCCCATCATGAAGCTTCATGCCTCAAATAGTATCATTGTGCTGGTGCAGGCATACCAGCTGTTCAAAGCCCGAGCATATGGCGCAGATGCAGTGCTGCTGATTGCAGCCGTGCTGCCAAACAATGATCTGGACTATCTTGCTGCTGCTGCCAGAAAGCTGGGACTGCAATGTTTGATAGAGGTGAGACCTGTGTGACGTGCCACTGCACATGCCAAGTCAAGATGACACGGCCCTTGACATGTGACATGCTTTGATGCACCATCAAGCCTCTTTGTCACCATCATGGTGGACTAAACTTTCTTATGCATGGTCTGTCTCAAGCCTGCATGACTTATTGCATCCAACGCCTGCTCAGTGGCCAAATGGATGCTTCACAGCATTGCTCCTCATCTGCATAGCACTTCAACTTGACAAAGGTTCACACAGTATACGTTATTGGTGCAGTCGCAAGACAGTGATGCTTTGACATGTAGGTGCACACAGTTGCTGAGCTGGAAAGAGTCTTGCAGCTGAAGCTGGATGGATGCATGCTGGGCATCAACAACAGAGATCTGGGTACTTTCAAGGTTGACCTGCACAACAATAAAGTGATCATGGATAGTCCAGCTGGTGAACAGGTACCACACTCCTCACCATGCCTTGCTGCCTCTGGCATGCATGTACAGAGGGTTCTCTATGGGCGTTTTTTGGTGAGCACTGCATGAGTGCTGCCTTGTCATGTCTTGGGTATGCATTTTGCTTTACTGCATGCTTGAGGCAACATGCAAGACAGTGGCAGCATGTTACATGGCCCTTGTGAGCCACAACACTGTCCTCAACAAGCAAAAGACGTGCTGCCCAAGCATGCTGCTCACGTATGGCTATGACAACATGCCCCATTGCATATCACTTGCCAGTGCATGCATTCTCTTAGAGCTCACAATAAGCTCAGAAGCGCACTTGCAACAAAATGGGGGCCTCTTGCTGGCATCAGCTTTGGCACAAGGTGCATGCAGCGTGAATGCACCAGCTGCAGGGGATCTATTTCTGTGCAGGTAGTTGATAGAAATATCCTGATTGCTGGGGAGTCTGGCATTTTCACCCCAGAGGATGTTGCCTTTGTGCAAAGCACTGGCTGTGGTGCCATCCTTGTGGGTGAGTCATTGGTGAAGACTGGAGACCCAGCAGCTGCTGTCAAAACACTTCTCAGCTGACATCAGCGATTGTGAGGTGATTTTACAGATGAGCAGTCATTCTGATTACAGTTTTGATGTGATGAACAAGAGGTGCAGTGGAAACACCTTGCTGCAGCAGTCTCATTGAGCGTGGATCCGGCTTAGCGGGGGTTGCATAGACGATTTTGACAAGTTCCGTGCAAGACTGTTATCAACTCTCAGCAACTGCCTAGAGTTGGCAGAGATGTAGGGGAGGGTAGAACGCACATGTGTTGCATGCAAAGCAGACTATTTGGCAATGCAAATGTCAAATGTCCGACCTGCCAATTGACTGTGACCAGCAATTGTCCAGTATTATGGTCAAAACACCTTCTGAAAACTTGATCCTTTGTGCTTGATTGGGGGCCCTCACTTCCACACATCAGTCGTTGCATGGAGAACTGGCTGCCACGTCAGCTGAAGTGCACTGCTAAGCGCTTCATGCAAACTCCCTCCTCTCCTGCATGCGCTTGTGGGCAATCATCTTCTGCTGTGTGCAACAGAGAGGCGCGCAATGCTCTGCTGCTGACACCGCTGCTGGATCACGACAATTATGTCGTAATTCCGCAGCTGAATATGCAAGCATGCGTTTTCGTATCCCCTGCCGAGAAAGTGCCAACAAAGCAGCTTACAAAAGGCTCCCGGCTTGCTCTGTACAGCTCTATCATAACCAACTTGACCATTTGCAACCCTTCAGCTGTCTACCAACCCTGTCACACACTTCAGACTCGTCAACCCCTATCCACAAGCATCAACAATGTCAGGTGCTAACCAGAGCTACCCTCAAACTGTCAACCTCGATACTGCCAAGGCCAACGCGGCTCAGCTGCAGTCTGAGACTTCAAAGGCTCAAGGAGGCAACATCAACCCAACTGATCCCGCATCCAAGGCCAGGGTACATCACCTGACGTTGCACTACTCGTTTGCATGCAAACTGGCGGCAGAGACAACCAGGCCATCGTGGCATGCTATCTCTCGCACCTGCACTGCGTCGATGGTCGCAAATGTGTCCTGTTGCTTCTGTGCCTCGCCTGTAGCGCATTGCTTGCTGTACATCCGTTGAGCAGGTTGCCCTGCGGTCCACCGATTGCAAGTAAGTCCACTTGATCACTGCGTTGTGATGACGACAGTTGCGCTTCGGCTGCAGAGTGCGGCATCTCAGTCTCAGCACGTCGTGAACATCCTGACTTCCGGTGACCCCGTCAACGCTGGCGATGTTGACAAGGTTGAGGCAGACGAGAGGACCAACAACAGTACAGGACTTCTTGCCAAGGGTGGACCCACAGCAAAGATTCAGGTTAGTGTCACAACAATGGTTGTCACACGTTGTTGCTTCTGCTGCAGCTGTGTTTTGCATGTGTTAGTGTAACCAACAATGGGTGTAAGATGTTGCGTTTGCTGGCAGCTGTGTTATGCAGATGTACTTGCAAAAGAGCCAATTTGTTGATGGGTTTGGCTTGCTGTGCAGGGTGCAGAATCCCAGCTGTCTCAGGTGGCTGACAGAAAAGTGGCAGACAAGGATGTGATCAACCAGGGTGATGCTACACAGATTGCCAGGGCAGAGGCCAAGCTCAATGATGGGCAGATTCCTCCCAACAGCATCTCTGCCAAGGCTCAGGTAGACATCTCTCCTTGGTTTTTGCCTTCCATGTGAGCGTTTGTAGGCTATGATGTCATGGCATTCATACTATTACTCTTATCATCACTGCCCATCTTGAGTGTGTGCTGTTGCAAACCCACCATGTTGGGTGTACTGCAACACATCTTGTCTGGGTGCATACCTGCTTTGCATGGTAGATGTCTGCACATGGGCTTTGCGGGGACTTCATGTCTGTGTGTCTGGGTATTGTGTTCATCAGGGACTTGTCACTGTTGAGGGATTTGTCACTGTTGCATGAGCACATTACTGATGGTAGCCCAGCAGTCCTTTGAGCACAGGCTACTGATAGATTGCAATACATTTCACTGACGGATGCTGCTTGTGTTGCAGAGTGCTGCAGACATGGCTCTCCAGTCTGGCATGGCAACTAAACCTGAGCAGTAAGTAAAGGATTTAGATCAGCTGGACTGCTGTACAGTGCAGAGGTCTACTTGCCAGTGTGGGTTCTTGGTGTGTTGTGTGGGTTCTCGTACAATGCATTTGGGTGTAGGCAACTTTACATGCAGTATGTAGACATAGGTTCGTATGTACGCACAAAGCATTGGCATGGTGTGCAATGCTCTGCAAAGTGACCATCTGTGTTTGGTGGCTGTGTCTTATGGAAAACACAGCAGGATTTTGCTCTGGTTTGTAGTTAGAGCCTCATTTCCTAATTGCTCGAAGGGTCCAATTTTTTTCTGTTTTGGATGTTTCAGAGCCTGCTGTAATTCTGTGTCTGACCTCATTTGTGTCTGACTTCAAGTGTGTTTGTGCACAGAATCACCATCACTACGCATGCTTGATAACGGCATAGATGATATCGGCATGCAGTATGACAAGTGACGTCAAGATCCTGGTGTAATAGACATGAACTGTCGATATGAGTTGAGCAATGCATCATACAACTTCATTGGACAGTTGAGAAAAAGGAGTTGCAATCCTGAGGACGTTTGCCAGTGCATCAGAAGGGTCCAAGTGTTGCTTGATATCCTGCGCAAACAATAAAACTGACATTTTCGAAAATAAATTCAGCATGCATCTAGCGCAATTTGCCTCAGCCTGTACACCCACTAGCAGTGGCTGCTTGCACAGCATGTGCCTGCAAGACACGGAACGTTCCGTGTTGTCAACCCACTATGTGTCCATGTACCCACCAAGCTCGTTTGGTGTCTGTTGGGAATCGTTCATCACTGCTCGTAACATTAGAGAAGGTCGTATCAATGTTTGCGATTGGCATCTGTCTCAGGATCACATCAGCATCGTAGACTTGAGTCTTTCTTTGGTACATGGCAGAATCTGTTATTGCTCCTGATACCATCAGTGCACTGTTGATTGCCAGATGAGGCCTATTTTGCTGCAGATCAGCAGCATGAGTGCACGTGCACATGGTTTCTGGACAGCTCTGAGTGCAATGCACAGCAAACGACAAGTCACTGTGCCCGCACCACAACATACAGACTTGTGCATCACCTTCTGTAGTTGAATTCACGACATGCACACAGACTTTAACGCTCACAGATTTCTCGTTCTTGCGTGGGTGACAGCACTGCAAATTCAGGTACCAGAACATAAATATGTTGACAATTGGGCTCATATCAAGTGTAGATTGATGAGGCTTGCATCATTGCATTTGAAGTGCAAGCACAACAAATGCTCAACAAACCATGATATAATCATAGCCCAGCAAGGTCCCTCCTTCACAACTTGGCAACCATACATAGCTTGAAATGCCTCAGACTTTCGCCTTCTCGGTTAATCTCATCAAACAGGCTGAAACTCCAGCACACACACCAGAGCAATCTAACGCTTCACCATCCTAGATGCTTCCTATCAGGTGTGCCCTGTTCTTGCCTGTCACTTGAAGAACAACGGAGACTGAGGGGGATTTTTTGCTGAACACCACAGAACCATGGTTCCGGTGCCAGCCTTACTTAACCAACTGCAGTTGGACTTTTTCTTCACGTCACTTGACGTCACATGCCGCATCACTTGCACAGGCTCACAGGGCCGACTTTCCTTGTCAGTGTCCTGCTGCATCGAGCCTTCGATGCCAATAGCGACGTGCCAAGGGGACCAACTGGCTGAAGCCACAATACTGTAGCTTCATCTAGCTATCCACTACAGCATCCCTGGCACGTGTCAACTCCTTGTTGAGCCTCTCGCTCCAACAAGTAACACACTTGCTGTTGCCTCTCGCTTCAACAAGCTCACACACGCTGCAGTCTCTCTTCAGTAACTACTCAAACAGGGCTCCCTGACAGGCCACAAACAAGACAGCAACTGCAGACCGCTGACTGGTGCACGTGCAAACCACAGCCTTGACGAAAAATCGACGTCAGATCGGCCTTTGCTCTCTTCATTGACAACAAGCTAATATGGCTGACAGGTTGCAAAGGAGGTAGGCGGCCAGTTCAAGATTGGGAAAAAGACCGCTGCTTGCAGATTAGTCCGCTACACAAACACCTTTGTCAGCAGCACGTTCTCGTCATTGGGCTGATGCCCTCAGATTTGGCTAGTTTTCGCCAGAGGCACTGCAAGCCAAGCCGGTTTCCCTCTCAAACTCACAGACACCCGGTTGCGCTAGAATCGGCTTGAAAACTACTTTCCCTCAAAGTACTCCTCATCGCAACGAGAACATCGTCACTCAGATCTAGGCCTTAGTCGTCATGCGCGCCGTGCCAGGGTGCCTGTGATGAATAAGCCAAGCTGACAAAGCAACCAATGTAGGCGACTGGAACCCTAAATCACCAACCTGTTAGGTTTGCTGACGTGCCTCGCAGGGACGAAGGAACAGGAAGATTTTAGATCTTCATTCAACCAACTAGGTTGTACAGATGTGCCGGGGTTGTCAGTAACCTGGTCAAAAACATCGTTTGTCCTGATTACCAAGGCTAATTGCTGCATGCCTCAAATTAAATTTCATCAGTCTATACTCTTCCAGTCTCACAGGTGCGTAGTCCGGGGTGTCGCAGGAGCTTTGCTAGTTGTTGCATCTTTGGCTGCACTACATGGAGCATACATTGCTTTTGCTTTCAAAGTTGGCCCTCCTTATCAGGCATTCAAAGAATGGCAGAGGCCCTGTCCAGCAGGAAAGTGCGCATCATGTAACTCAGGGACACCATCCACCTGAAATGCTGCTGTTGCTGAGCGAGCTCAGGTGGGTTCCATATCTCTGGTATTGTTGCCATGCCACTCTGTCTGCCATAACAGTGACAGAACTGGAAACATGCAGGAAGGCTGGCATCTACCAGCAATGCTTGGTTTGCTGAAATCTAATGCTCTGCAGCAGTCCGGCTCTGGCTGCCATTTGCAAATTTGAGGCATCATTTTGCTATCTTTTCAACATCATACATATCTCTGATTGTCATGGGCATAGTGCCGGTGTGTCAAGCAGTGAAATAATACAATCACAGAGAAGATCTGTGCTTGCTGTGCAGGCAGTTCATGCTCAGATCCACAGCCTAATGACTCTCCTCTCTTGGATCGATGCAACCAAGAGAAAGATACAAACGGAGAAAGCAGCACCAGGTTGAGCACAGGTCCAGCCTTGGAAATTTGAGCTGATGTTCATGGCCTTAGAATTGGCACAGCAGATGCAAAAGGTAACAGCAGCACAAGCAGCAACAGCAGCAGCAGCAGCAGCAGCAGCAGCAGCAGCAGCAGCAGAACAGGACCTCAGACAGGTTACAGAAGTGGACAACACAGCTGGACATAACAGTAGTGGGGCGGGGTTGGTACAGGCAGAACAAGGCAAAAACGAGCTTCAGGAATCCAAGGGCAGCAGGCAGCAGGCAGCAGGCAGCAGGCAGCAGGCAGCAGGCAGCAGGCAGCAGGCAGCACAAGAGCCATACAAATCCCCAGTCAGAGCAGAAGCAGCTACAAGGGAACTTGAACGAGTCAGGGGCAGGGCAGAAGAGGCCAAAACAGAGCCTGAGAAATTAGTGCAGAGTGCAGCATCATCAGGACAGCAGAAGGCACTGAGATTGCCCATTGGCATGGCAGGACCTGCATCAGCTGTGTTTGGGCACAAATGATAAGATCAGACTGCAATATGTGACACAGAGCTGCGGATGGGCAGAGCAGTCGCAGGGAAGCAGGCAAGATGCACTCGACATTTTCATGGCAAATATTTTATACTGTTTGTCAAGCCGTGATGGTATCCTTCATGCTGGCTGTATTGTGACTTCAAGCTTGGGATGTGACAGCCATGTCTGTGCGTCACTGCAAGTTCTGCTTTGCATTGCAATATGTGCATTGTCTACACACACATCCACAAGTTTAACTGTATGTTGCGGTGGACGTGCCTTAGCCTTGCACAAAGCTCGCCCATGGCGTCACATCAACAACTCTGCATTGCTGCCTGTAGGGATCTCAACTTACAGACACGCAAAGACATGGTCGAGCATTGGCCTGGAAGGTTGCCGTGCAGTGTTGCTGGCAGTAATCTCTCACACACAACCTGCGCTGAGTCACCCGTGCCATAGCACAGCTTTTGCACACAAATTGCAAGAGGTCATTTTGTGCCAGAAGCGGAAACAACATGGCTTGCACAGATGCAAACAAAGATGCTGAGACAAGGATGTATCATACCGCAGCAGACCTAAACCATTTATGAGTCACTGGTGCAGTGGATAACGCCCTACCAGTCTTACATGTACCATGATACATTATGCGAAGCAGACCCTAAAAAGATTTCCCGGCTACAGAAAATTAAGCAGTTCAGACGACGTCATTTGTCAGCTTGTGATCCTTGCTGCTGTGCATGCCGTCAGCGCAATTCCGCCTTATGTTCATTGGGTTCTGTTATTGACAGGTGAAAGGCATGGCGTATCAAGATTTGAAGACATGTGCATGAAGCAGTGTCATGCTTACAATCAGGCAAGCCTAGCAACCTGTGAAGGCTGTGCAATATTGCAATGCACTTGCAGGAGCACTTCAAACACTGTTATTCTTGTACACTACACACTGTCTAGACTAGAGCATGGGCCGGCTACAGATAAATGCGGTGATCACAATGCAGCTGCAAAAGCATATCATGTCTTGATTGGAAAGGATGACAGTGTACTCACACCATCGCAGCAGTATGTACGCCACACCCAAACTTGTCCTTCAGCAGCCTTCGACGACTGGAAGCAGCCAAATGACTTGTGCACGGGTGAGTTACAACGATGTTGCCTTGAAGAAATCCCCAGCACTAGATTCTGATGGCTGTACATCAAGTGACGACTAGCCCTTCATCAAGTCCATCACAACGCCACAAGACACTCGTGACCACATGATTCCAGTGTCATCATACCACTGCTACCATACTTTAGAAAGCCCTGTGCACAGGCTCAATCTGGCAATCTGCAACAGTCAACTAGGGTTGCACCCGCAGCTGCTGCTCTGGCTTGCCTCTGTGGCAACCTAGGCCTGTGCAGACGCAGCTGCTGGGCAGCTGCAGCAGTTGTGGCGCAACAATCAAGCAACTTTGCTACCAGCTTGCTGCTGTCTCTACATCTGAGGGTCGAGCAGAAAAAAATGTGGCCAGGTGCCTGCAATGCATGCCCCAAAGAAATGAACGTAGTTGTGCTTGCTGCTGACACACCATCAACAACTTAAATGATTGCCTAGGAAGCTGAACTCATTCTTGTCATGCAGTGTAAGTGGGCTGCAGCGCTGTCAAATCAGTGACACAGCGGACAAGGCAAAAAGGGTGCCAGCATGTGAGCCTTGGCACACTCCACAATCAGGTGCAGCATTGTGCACAGGCAACACAAGGCTTGATGACAGAAGCATACAAGGCTGTCTCATCATTGCCAAGCAAAAGATACCTTTCAGCTTTCTGTGCACTTTGTCGAAGGCCATATCTGGGTGCAAGAAGGTGTCATGTGTGAGTTGCAATTGTGACCAACTGACGCCAGGGCCTCAGCAGTCAACTACGCCGGGTTCCTGAATGTGCAGCAGTGCAGCCTCCACAGATGGGAACAGAAGTTGATCACCTGCATAACAAGGGTGCCTCATGGGCAAAACCTACAGACAGGGTGCAGCAGATGCCTTGATAGGCTGGCCAGCAATGGCAGGATTGGATGCAGTGCAAGCTGACCGCCTACAAACACAGTGTGCAGGGTCCCTATCAAACAGACTGCATTCTTCGTGCAAAGTTCTCTGTAGCAAATTGTGGAAGGACCCACATACAAAAGAAACATGGCAAAGGGCTTGCTGCCATGCAGCAAGGGGCGGGGGAGGGGTTGTGGGAGGGGGGGAGGGCGGGGTGGGGGGGCAAGGTGGGATGGGGTTGCAAAGGAGACAAGCTGTGACGCGAGAGGCAACAGCAGAAGCAAGTTGACAACATTGACAACTGAGTACCTCACTACTCAAGCTGAGTCACATGTCAACAATGATACTACAACTGTCACCTGAAACAAGCATGTCTGTCTTTTGAAGCATCGTTGTGACTTGGGGGTTGGGATCTATGAGTGCCAGACGGACTCCAGTCCTTTCATAGCCTTCCCTCCACTCCTTCAATGCCTCTGCTGCTGTCGTGTCCATGTGACTGGCACCACTGATATCCAGCAGAATGCTTTGCAGGGGCTCACCCTTTGACACCGACACTGCCTGCAACAGTCTGTTTGTGTTTGCAGCACATCATGGTGATCTTGATTGCTCACTCAAACTGGTCAGCATGGGTGAAAGCATACCTGGTGTGTGACAGCTGTGTGACAAGAAAATGTTGGTCAATACTAACACTGTCAGGATCTAGCATACTACACAGCTGAGTCCTTATAGGCTTGGTGATTGGTGCGTGTGGAATGGTAGCTTGTGCTGGACCTTTGTACTGTTGTGAGACAAAGCAGTTGCCGCCATGAGCTCACATGTTCGCAACGCAAAGAGTCTGAGTAGACTGTGAGCCTGGGATAAAGTTGCTAATTGCCTGGTCAGCAGTGCATGGCAGTAGCCAGCACAGCAAAGTAAATAAGTGACTGCCAAAGGCTTGGCAGGCTCATGTTAGAGGAACACAAATGTTAAATGGTTGAAGGAATGAATGTTACAATAGATAGATGGATGGATGGGTGGATGCATGGATGGATGGATGAGCGAACGAACAAAAAGCAGTGTGCACCTACCTCATGCTCAGTCAGACTATCCCTGATATGCTCCACATTTGCAAAACATAATGGTCCAATAACGCGCAAAATCAAAACTCCTTTGGTGGCGCCCGCATGAGGATACTGTTCCACATTCCTGCGTATGCATCAAATCTCTTCCCTGTATGTGCTGAAAACATGAACACTTACTGGTGCAACAAGTTTTGGAACAACTGCTACCACTGCAGGTTGTTATAGAGAGAATATCACAGGTGTATGCCAGCCCAACTAGGCTGGTCACGTGGGTATACATCCTCACAGAACATTCATAACTCCAAGCAGCGCACATGTTGACTGACCAAGCCAACTTCAATCACAATTTGTGCCGAACATGGCATCAGTAAGTGCTGTAATGACTCACCTGAACACTGCAGTCCCGGGGATGCGGCCTAGGACTTGGATCTCAGGAAAGGTGATGTGGCCTAGCTGAATGAGTATGGACAAGCCAACACCAAAGGCCAGGCCCCAGTCAATGCCCACAAACAAGCACCCCAGGAATACCACTATCCATACTAACCAATCTCGCTTGCTTGCCTGCAGTAGACTCAACACACTGAGCCCAGTTGTTCAGCCGACACATCAAACACAAAGTATCTATACCAATCAATCTGGCTTGCGTGTCTGCAACAGACTTGGCACAGTGAGCCCAAATGTACAGTTGAATATATAAAGTCAGGAACAACCAGTCATCACCAACATTGTTCTGACATCACTGGATGAATTGCACAGGACTTGCGTAAGAATACACTGATTCTTGCACACGGCGGTCATGCATTCCAGCTCAGGCAGACCACAGCGAGTGTGCCAGAAAACACCACCCCTTTTCACAAACTGTGTGTATCTGTACAAAGCCATCAAAGTAGAGTCTGACTCCAACATCAGGTTTGCAAACCCACCCAGAACAACGAAATGCCTCGCCCAAAGTCCAGAAGAGGCAGCACTCCAGCAATAACAATGGCAGCCAAGGCATTCATGGGCATGGCATTGAAGACCTGGGTGAGGCACATCAGGGTGATGCCAACCAGGCCTGCTGTCACCACACCAGCCAAGCCTGATTTGGCTCCTGTGTACTTTGCGACTGCTGATCTGGCAAAGGAGCCGGTGGTTGGGTAGGAGTTGAAGGCAGCGCCTGCCAAGTTGGCCCAGCCTAAGCCTGCAACACAAGCAGTGAGATGGTGACTCCTGGTGAGGTGAACGTTGCAGGGATGCAACCATGTGTCGCTTACAAAGCTTGATGTGAAGTGTTAGAAGGAAAGGCTGAGAGCCAATGCTCCTCATGGGAACAGGGCATCACACTGTGCCCCAGGAGGTTATCAACATGTGTTGTCAAGCCCTGAGGAATAAATGACCAACATCATCAAACGTGTTGACTACACGCTGCCACACGGCCACCCTTGTGCAGCCTTTGCAGGCTCAAGCACTTTTGATCTGCAGGGTACGGCTGCAGACTGGTAACAGTTGTATCAGTACTGCTGCAGTCACTACTGCTGATGCTGTAAATGCTATGTGTCAGCACAAAAGAGCATACAAGATCAAATGGTAGCACACTCCTTCGCGCAGCTCTGGCATACTTTCTGGTACAAGTGATGTGATGTACAGTGGGAAATCACCTCCCCCCCCTCCCCCCCCAACCCTTGCTGATCCAAACAAGCGTTAGATACAAAGAGTGCCTCCTGTGCTTACAATTCTCTTGCACGCTCAAGCAAGCTCACCCAACAGCTCTTGGTTGGCATCTAGTGGATGCAGCACATCCTGCTGCGGCTCAGCCAGTGCCCTTGCAATGGAGATGGATTCCAGCAGCGACACAAAGCTGATGACCACAGCTGTGGCAGCCAGCTGTGGGAAGTCGTCCATGGGCAGCCACCATGAAGCTGTCATCTCTGGCAGGCCTGCTGTGATGCTGCCGACAACTGCAATGCCCGCTTGCTGCTGCAGGTTCCCTAAATAGACTGTGATGATACTGAGGGAAGCCACTGATATGGGTCCCAGGGCGCCTATCCATTGAAATCGCCTGCATGCATGCCATACACTTGTAGCGTCAATGGATATGCTTAATCATTGTGCTTGTGTGGTATTTATTTCTGATCAGTGTCTGCCTTTGGGTGATGTTGTCACACGAGCTGAGCAGTAAGGTGTGACAATGTAAAACAGCAATGCATGTAGAAGCAGAAGCAGCAGCAGCAAAGCATGGCACCATCGTCACACCTGACAATGTGCAGATGCCTGGCAGGGGTCAGATGCTTGCACAAGCACTGGGCAACAGAACAACAGGCACCTGTGGTGAGCTGCCACACATTTGATGCTCAGCAGCAGGGCAATCCAACAGAGGCCCATCATGAGCTCTGGCCATCTCAGCTGGTCTAGGCCAGACACAAGACTGTACAGCATCTTGTGCAGCTGATTGGCTCTGGGAACGTTGTATCCTAACAAGTACTTGACCTGCAGCATGACGTCGCTTGTCCTGAAGGATGTGTGAAGCCTGAGGCAATGACCGGCAGCGGCTTGGTTCTGGTATGAGACTAGCCTGGTGAGCTACAACTTGATTTCATGACAAAGGGGAACAGTGCATGATGTATGCATGACAGCAAAACACACAACTGCAAGTGTGACCAGAAAATGCATGAGAGATACAAGATCTAATTTGATGCAAAAGAAGAGGAAGCTGGATGACACATGCCTGATGACCAAGCGAACAATGCAAAATGCTGCAGCAGCCAAGAAGGAAGACTTTGTGCAGATGAAGTGGCAGGTAGCAGATGAGGAGCTGACCTGGGACAAGCTGATGATGATGGTACCGGCAGTCAGGAACGCGCTGATGATAGGGCGTGACAGGAAGTGGGTCACAAAGCCTAGGCGCAGGAAACCTAGGATCAGATAAATCATAGAGACCAACAGAGACACCTGTCATATAGGCCAAGCATGAGGTCAAGCCAAGCCTGAATAGCTTGGCTCACAGGCGGCAAGCAGCCAGTGTGTTGGGCCTTTCATGCTGCCAGGAATGCATTCCCAGCAGATGCAGAGCATGTGACAGTAAGTCACTACACATGTGCCTAGGAGCCATGGTGGCTGAGATGCAGCATGTTGGAAGGACAACATGTGATGAGGCTGTTGAGGGACTGCTAAAGGCAGATAATACTGCATTACAACTGTCAAAAGCTGATTGATGAATAACAAAGGCTCTCTCATTGATCACTTTCATTGATGCTGTTCCTTGTGAAAGCCTGTGAAATTTGTTTCCTGCTGTAGCTGATGGAAATTTTGTACAAGCTCCAGCAGTCATGGGTCAATACATGAGCTTGCATGGTGACACACCTGAATAGCTGCATGGTTATATTGCTTCTGCACAGCTGGATCAGCAGGGCGGTTGGGGTTGGCATTGACCTCTGCTCCTGGGATGACCTTTGTGAGACCCTCACTCAGCAGCAGGGACACAAGAGCGACTGGTCCCACAGCCTGCATGGTATCACAAGCTCTTGGGGATACAGAAACGTCACTACTTCAGGAAGAAAGGCCTGTGAGATGGTGTAATTCTCAACTCAGAAACGCAAGACATTTCTGATTTTTGAGAGATTTTCTAGTTCTGGCCCAGCACTTGGGAGGGGATCTATGGGGAACAACATGGAGATGTCGGACAAAGGGGCCAAGTGGGGGTTGACACAGAGCAGTGGCCTTGAGCTTCACATGGTAGGGCATGCTGCTGCTATGCATACACTGGATCAGCAGGCTTTGCTGAGCAACAGCTTGAAACTAACAAATTGTAAGCTGGCGCAAAGCAGCTCAAGGGCAGGTGTTGTCATGCTACAAGATATGGAGTATGTTATTGTTTTAACAAGATTGCAAAGGCTTTCGCACCAATTGTGGTGAGCTGCCGGTCAGTGCATAAGCCAGAACTGGAAGGAATGCGCTGTACAGTCCGTATGCGGATGGAAGGCCAGCCATGAGTGCAAAAGATACACACTGAGGTACCGCCATGACTCCAACAGCCAAGCCAGCAAGCACATCGCTCTGCAGGTAAACAGCAGTGTATGGGTACAGCTGCATAAGTAAAGCAGACGAGCAAGTGGCATACAACTCATGAGGAGTGCGGTGGGCTTACCAAAAAGTAGGCCCTCCATTTGTATGTCTTCAGCCATCTGACGCACGGCAAAGCTGCCTCCAACACACTGTTTACACTGCAGTTCTGTTGCCAGTGCGCAAACCTGCACGTGTAAGCTGCTGAGCTTTCTAGAAATGGTTTACGCTGGAAGGCATTTTAATTTGGTATCAGCCCTCACCTTGAAGCAGCACTGTCCCAAATGCTTCTCTCAGGAAAGACTGGTACGGTCAGCGGGTCCGCACTGAGATCGCCGCCACTGTCGTTCCTGCTGGCACGTAGTAGGCCATGCCATTCCGAGTGCATGCGGAACACGGATGTTCTTGTTTGGACGCAAGCAAGCTTGCGAACACGCTGTTCTATCCGAAGAATCGTAGAGCTATGATCAGAATTGCCTCCAAAACGAACAAGTTGTCTCCTCAAAGCAGACCCTGGAGCTGACCCTAGGAGAATTCTACAGCCGCTGGAGGTAATAGTGTGTAGGCGCATTCAGTTGTGTTTGCCACATTTGGTTCAGCAAGTTTGATACGCCAGCAAATCTACATTCGGAGTACTGACTAGCGCATGTTTGAGCAGCATTTGCTGCCTGGGGCGCAGTAGCTTGCATATGACACCACGGTCTGCTAATTCATACTGTTCACAGGTTGCTCTTTTGTACCCAAAAATAAAGATTGCATTTGCAATTACATAACACTCATCATCAAGGCCATAGCTGTGAAGCTGGACATGATTGGTCCACATATGTCAGGACGGACATCATGATGCCACAGCATCAAGTTATATAACTACCTGTGTGCAGCCTAGGTCATACCGGAGGGAAATCCACTTGTTTATTCTGGAGATCATAAAGCAGCAACAACATTCACCAGCTAGCCTACAACGTCGCTGCTATGTGAAGTGATGTTTTGATCAACTATAGTCCAGCAAGAAGGTAATTATCTAGCAACATCAGCACTGACAACAATTTTGACTTCAATCATCTACGTACTTGTAGGCACTGATGGTCATCAGGAAACAGAAAATTATCTTATGACTACTGCTACCAAGATTCTTGGTGCAGACGACATCATCTTCACCATGGTGAGACAGATATGCTTGTTCATAGTTGTAGCAGTCTTGCACTGCTGGCCTGGCTGTCACCAAGACAGGAACAGGAGCACCTCTACAGGTTGGCCAAAAGTCTTGCTCTGCTCAAGCCCAGGCTTTAGCCGCAAGTCCATGCCGACCAGCATATGCTGCTTTCTCAGGAGACTTCCAGCCTTGGAGCACATCTGAGTGCACCTTGTACACTTCCACCCCAAGGGGTCTGCACACCTGAATGATGAATGCATGATTGAGCAATGCTGAATGAATGTACGTAACGAGTGAGCGAATGCAGGACCAAGCTAGCTGTATGCATTTGCCAGGTGTGCAGCT